>Ga0310121_10000034_pt1 | contig 123497 bp, 110 predicted proteins | sample CB27_Tmax_986_MG_FD_203504 | JGI IMG/M metagenome (GOLD analysis project Ga0310121, IMG submission 203504) | Marine microbial communities from Western Arctic Ocean, Canada - CB27_Tmax_986 | ecosystem: Environmental > Aquatic > Marine > Oceanic | place: Canada: Western Arctic Ocean | collected... | reverse complement strand
ACTGTTGAGCCGAGCCAGTCGCTGAGCAGGTTGCTCTGGTGTGAGAATATTTAAGCATCCACATGTCCCGCGTTCTCTTGATTGCCGCGACGACTGGGTATCAGATTCGATCATTTGGTGAAGCCGCTGAGCGGTTGGGTATCGAGCTGGTGCTGGCGACCGACCGTTGCCATGTTCTTGACGATCCATGGTGCGACAACGCGATCGCGATCAGGTTTCAAGACGAAGACTCGGCCGTTGAGGGTATCAGGGCAGCGTTGACTCAGTCTCCGGTCAACGGCGTTCTGGCTGTGGGTGACCGCCCGGCGCTCATTGCCGCGCTGACGGCCGAATGTTTAGAGCTGCCGAGTAGTCCTCCTGATGCCGTTCGGATCGCCGGCAACAAGCTGCTGACTAGGACCCGATTGCAAGATGCCGGTTTTCCAGGTCCGTGGTTCACGGCCGTCCACCTCGACGAATGCCTATCGGATGTGACCGCTAGGATTTCGTTTCCGTGCGTCGTTAAGCCGCTCACGATGTCAGCGAGCCGTGGGGTGATGCGGGTCGACACCATCGCGCAGCTCGAGATGGCTCTGGATCGAGTCAGTCGTCTGCTTAAGCGTTCCGCTGTCGGAGAACCGGACTCTTCCCATTTCACGATGCTGGTCGAGGAGTACCTCCCGGGACGGGAGGTAGCGGTCGAAGGTGTGTTGACGGATGGTGTCCTCCAGGCCTTGGCGATCTTCGACAAGCCGGATCCACTCGAAGGTCCGTTCTTCGAGGAGACGATCTACGTGACGCCGTCCCGAGTACATGACCACGAGAATCGAGAGATCCTACGTGCCGTGAGTCGCTCCGCGGTCGCGTTTGGGCTCACCGACGGGCCGGTCCATGCCGAGTGCCGGATCGGTACGAGCGATGTGTTTGTCCTAGAGATAGCACCACGCCCGATCGGTGGGTTGTGCACGAAGGCCCTTCGGTTTTTAGCTCCGAGTGGGGAAACGGTGTCGTTGGAGGAGGTGCTTCTTCGACAGGCGCTGGCAGAACCGGTGTTGGAGTATCGACGCGAGGACGGTGCCGCCGGCGTCATGATGATTCCTATTCCCACTGACGGTCTCTATAAGAACGTCCGCGGCCTGGAGGTGGCGCGCGCGGTGACTCACATTGAGGAAATTGTGATCACCGCACAGCGTGATCAGAGGATTCGACCACTTCCAGAGGGCGGGAGTTACCTAGGCTTCATTTTTGCTCGAGCCGAGCGGCCCGCACAGGTCGAACTCGCCCTGCGGTCAGCACACAGCTGCCTGGAGTTCGAGATCGCAGCCCCAATTCTGCTCGTCTAGGTTGGGATACTCCTCGCGGCTCTTCGTTCGCTGGGCTACGCCTTCTCCTGAGGGGGAACAAAATCTGGCGGGAGGGCCGACCCTTCGCCGAAGAAGAAGTCTTCCATGAACTTGGCGACCGTCTGCTGCGCCTCTTTTTGCCAGGGCATCAGTCGGTACTCATTGAGGATCATCTTCATGCGCTCTTCCCACAGAGCCCACGCCTCAGCAGACACACTCTCGTAGACTCGTTGGCCGAGTTCACCGGGCCACGGTGGCTTATCGAGACCCGGCATTTCCTTTTGGAACTTTACACACGTGACCGTGCGTCCTCCTGCGGTAGAGGGTGACGTGCTGGCCGGTTTATCGTCGGTTGGATCCACTGTTCTCTCCTGCCTTGCGACTGCAAGTAGTTCTGGGTAAGCGAGCTGGTTCGGTTCCCTGACCCCTTGAGGCCACTAGTGTACGCCCTCTGTGGCTCTCCCGGTTGGCCACAGAGCGATGTGGTGGTTGCCCAGCTCGGCGGTCACGACTCGTGCGACTTCGACGCGCGCGTCATTGAAACAGGCGCCGCCACCGAGATCGGTTGGCGAATCGGCCACGAGCGCATTCGCCGTAGACCCGTTCATCGTGCTCTTCTTCCACAATCCTTTCGGTATTCCAACAGTGCCCCGCTTCATGTCAGGGTTCAGTCGAACGGGACAGTGGATTTCGCCGAGATCGTTGAATACTCGAACAGTATCATCTGTGCTCAGGTCTCGAGCTTTGGCGTCGTCAGGATGCATTTCGAGCGAGGCGAGGCGTGTTCGGAGCTCGCCCAGCGTGGAGGTGATCGTTTTAGAAGTGGCTGGCGAAAGTAGCACGAGTGGGTACGTTTCAGCGGCGGTCTCCCCCCGATATGCGTAGATTCCAGCCGGCGCTTCCGAGTCAAGCGCATCCGGAAACAGGTCAATTTTTCCGTCGGAGGTGCGTGGGAAGACATCGACCAACTGAATTGGTAGCGTCGGGCACTCCGGTGTTGCGATCCCAGAGGTTGCCAGGCTATCCCGCACAGTGTCGGGTAGCGCAGCCGCCACATGTACCACCGCTTCCGGGTCGGTCTGGAGTAGTGGGTGAACCTCGATTTCAAGACGCTTCGCCAGATCAGCAAATACTTCAAGGTTAGAACGGGAGTCTCCAACCGGTTCGATCACTGGCTGGACCAGTTGTAAACTGATCGGACCATAGGCTGGTTTCAGGTCGTAATGTTCGAGGAATGTCGTAGCCGGAAGGACGACGTCAGCCCATCGTGCGGTGTCGGTCAGAACCTGATCGAAGACGACCGTGAAGAGGTCTTCACGCTGGAGTCCTTGTAAGACTCGATTCTGTTCAGGCATCGTCGTTGCCGGATTGCAGTTGTAGACGAACAGCATCTGGACAGGCGGGTCGGTGTCATCGGTGAGCACACGCCCGAGCCGATTCATATTAACCAGGCGCGTTGACGGTTCCGGAACGTCTATAACGGAATCGGTATCAACCCGCCAGGCCCCCGAGTTACTCATGGTGAAACCACCTCCCCTCACGCCGAACTTACCGGCGACAGCCGGGAGGGCGAGGACCGCCAGAGCGGCGTTGCCACCGTTACGGTTTCGCTCAAGCCCCCAGCCACACCGGATCACAGCCGGTGATATTTCCGCGTACATCTCCGCTACCTGTTCGAGGAGCGCCGGGTCAATAGCAGCCACAGTTGCGGCGCGGTCGAAGGTCCAGTCGACGACGCGTTCTCGTAGCCGATCGCTGCCGCGGGTATGGGCCGCGAGAAATTGCTCATCTTCGAATCCGTTCTCGAAGAGAAACCGATGTATGGACATGGCCACCGCGACATCAGTACCGGGGCGTACCTGAAGATGAATGTCGGCTTGTTTGGCGAGACTCGTCCGTCTTGGATCGATCACGACCAAAGCGGCGCCGGCTTCCATCGCGGCCCGAATATGAGGAAGCAGGTGGATGCCTGACGTCGACGGGTTCGCGCCCCACACCACGACGAGACGCGCGTGGCGATAGTCCGCGTATGACACCCCTGGCATCCGTCCATACATTGCTCGACTAACGCTTGTCGTCGGCGCGGCGCAGACGGTACGAGCAAGTCGGGCCGTGCCGAAGCGTCTAAAGAGCTGTGCGTCTGCCGTATCCTGCGATACGAGGCCGTTCGACCCTCCGTACGAGAACGGCAGAATGGCCTCGGCGCCATGCCGATCGCGGATCTCTCTCATCCGCTCGGCAATCAGGTCGAGCGCAAAGTCCCAAGTGACTTTCTTGAACTGGCCGTGGCCTTTGGGGCCTTGGCGCACGCCGGGGTGGTGCAGACGGTCTTCGCCGTAGACCCGATCATCGAATCGGCGGACTTTCGCGCAAATAAATCCGTCTGTGACGTCGTGTCGATGAGACCCGTTGATGGTGACGATCTGACCTTGTTCGACATCGACCGCAAGACTACAAGAGTCCGGGCAGTCGAGCGAGCACGTGGTGTCAATCGTCGATTTCCCCCATTGCAGGTGGTCGATATGCTCGGGCATACGAGCAGTTTATGCCAGCCCGCCGTGGTCCGTCGACAACCTGAGTGACGTTCCCTAGGGCTGTTATGCTGTTCTCATGCAGCTACGATTCGAGCATCTCACCAAGACGTTTGGCAATATCACGGCATTCGACATTCCGACGCTCACGATCGAATCTGGTGAAATCTTCACGTTCGCTGGGCCTCCTAACAGTGGAAAGTCGACCGTGCTCAAGGTGATTGCGGGGGTCGAGGCGCCATCCTCGGGTACGCTCACCTTAGGTGACCGCGTAATCAACGACATGGATCCAGGCGCTCGCGATATCGTGATTGTCACACCGAAAGGTCGACTTGACCCCGGTGCTCACGCGGTCGCGCTGTTTGACGGGCCAACGTCACATATTGAGCCGTCTCTACGGGCGTCCACCGTCGAAGAGTTGAAGCGCCTCCACGCGCAATTGGGGACGACATTCATCTGTGCAACCGCAGACGAGACTGAGGCTCTGGCGCTGTCTGACCGGATCGCGGTACTCAAAAACGGGGCCGTGTACCAAGTTGGTACACCCGAGGATGTCTTCGAACGGCCAGCGAACATCGTCGTGGCGAGATTTTTTGGCAATCCTCCAATGAACGTCGTGCCAGGTATTTTGGAAAAGGACGGTGCAGCCGTGGAGATCGGTCCTCGCGCGTTACAGCTTAACGGGGTTGTCACAGAGGAATATGTGCGGGACGTTTTTCTGGGCGTTCGTCCAGAGCATGTCAGGTTGGAACGTGATCCGACGGCCGGCTGGCGGGGGAGAGTGACCCGGGTGGAGTCTAGTCACACCAGGACGGTCATTGAAGTGCACGTCGACGGTGGAGACTTCATCGCCCGTGAGGATCGGGAGAGCAGATATCGGGTGGGCGACCAAGTTGCGGTTACGATGACTCCAAAGCACTTGCATGTCTTCGATGCCCCCGGGGACCGGCTTGTCGTGCGGTAGGGCTCTCTCAAGAGCTAGACTTCTGGCCACAACTACTAAAACGCAGATGCGACTGCTATTGATAGGGTTGGCGGCGACACTCGCCGTTGTTCCCACGCCAAGCGCATGGGTCGAGGCGGTGTATTCGCGCCAGGTATATCTTATCTCTCAGAACCTATTGACGCCTATTTCGAGCCTGACGAGTATTGCGCTGTTTGACGTTGTCTTCGTTGCTGCCGTCGTCGGATTGCCATGGTGGTGGGGACGCACTCTACATCGTACAGCGCCCGGAAGTCGATGGCTGGCGGCCCGGCAGATGGGTCTCAACACCATCGCCCTGGCGGCCGGGGTGTATCTGGTCTTTCTGTTGTTCTGGGGACTCAACTACCGCCGTGAAGCGCTCACCATGAAGCTCGATTACAAACCCTGGCGTGTCAACGCCGAGGCGTTGACCGTGCTCGCCCATGATACGGTAGGGCGTCTCAACGCCCTACATTCAGAGGCCCATGCCAGGCCTTGGCCAGACCTAGGCGAGCTTCCGGCGCGTCTCGGTCCGGCGTTCGAGCAGGTCCAACAAGATCTCGGTGTTCGTCGGACCGCCGTGGCCGGCCTGCCAAAGCTAACCCTATTGACACCGTACTTCCAGCGTGCCGGAGTTGACGGCATGATTAGTCCGTTTTCTCTCGAGGTATTGGTCAATGCGACCGTATTGCCGTTCGAACGCCCGTTCGTGGTGGCTCACGAATGGGCTCATCTGGCTGGCTACGCGAATGAGTCCGAGGCGAGTTTTGTGGGCTGGTTGACCTGCTTGTCTGGGGACGAGGCCTCACGATACAGCGTATGGGTGTTTCTCTTTCCACACCTCTTGCGGCACCTTGATCCCGATCTGCAGACGGAGCTGTGGCAGGAGCTGGACCCGGGGCCGACCGCTGACTTCCGCGCGGTCTACGACCGAGCCTCACAGGTGGTGCCGGTCGTCAGAAATAACGCCAATCGTGTATATGATCGGTATCTCCGAGCGAACCGCATCGAGGAGGGCATCGCGAGTTACGGGGCGGTCGTTGACCTGGTTCTAGGTAGCAGCATCGGCGAAGCGGCACTCTCGAACAACTAGTGTGTGCAGTTAGATCTACAAACCCTGGCGCTCCATTTCGCCTGGGGCGACGCATCGACCCGCCCAGACTCAGCGGGTCTTGACCGGGGGGCATCTTGACCTCAGATCCCCGACGATCCGAGACACTTGATACACCCGGCTCTTGTTCGCTCAGGTGATATAATCTGGCGAGCGGAGGTATCTGTTTCACAATGTTTAAGCTCGTCAGTACGGTGAGGGGTGGTTCGGTCAACTCGCCAGCCATAGCTAGCAGCTACACCACCGTCGATGCGGCCCGAGATGCTGCGAAGCAGCTAATGCATGAGCATCAGCGGGTCATCCGTGTGATGATCGTCGAATCTCCCTCCTCGAAGTTCGTCGAGTGGATGGAGCGCAGTTAGCCGAGTCGTAGGTCCGGAGTCGTTCAGACCTTCAACTAAAGACCTTTCACTACTCACGTCTAATAACTCTCGACCTTCGGCTTAGCCCGTAGCCCTAGGTTCTTCAGGATCGCAAGGCAAGATCTGGACTGGTTGAGCGAGTACAGGTGCAGGCCAGGGGCTCCTCCCTTCAGTAGCTCTTCGCACTGGTGAGTAGCGAACTCGATCCCGAAATCTCGCACTGCGTCGACGTCGTCACCGAACGCGTCCAGACGGCTCTCGAGCTCGGCGGGCAACGTAATCCCACAGATTGCCGTGAAGCGTCTGATCTGCTCGGTACTGAGGATAGGAAGGATGCCCGGTATGACCGGCGCTGACACACCGAGCGTGCCGGTCATGTACTCAAGGAATTCGAAGTAGTGGGCGTTGGAAAAGAACAACTGAGTCAGGATGAACTCGGCGCCATGGTCCAGCTTGTTCTTTACACGCTGCCAGTCGACATGTCGGCCCTCGGTGCAGGCGACGTGGCATTCTGGAAAACCGGCTGCGCCGATAGAAAAGTCACCGTGGCTCTGGATGAAGTCGATGAGTTGGAACGAGTACTCGAACCCGTCGTCGGGTGGAGCAACGTCTGGTAGCCCGCGCGGCGGGTCACCGCGAAGTGCGAGGATGTTCAGGATATCCAGGCTACTGGCATCGGTGAGAAACTGAGCAACCTCGTCCTTCGTCGAACCGAGACACGTGAGGTGAGCCATTCCTGTGATGCCATGGTTGCGCTGGATGTGGTCAACCACTTCCAGAGTCTTGTCCCGAGTGCCTCCACCGGCGCCGTAGGTCACTGAGAAGAAGTCCGGCTTGGCTGTCGCCAGCCTGGGCAGCGCCTTCTCGAACAGGCTGTCCGCCGCACGCGGCGTTTTCGGCGGAAATAGCTCGATCGAGATGACCGGCTGTCCACGCCCACGTTTTCCCTTGTAGATTTCCTGGATGCGGCGAATAGGGTTCCGGTCGTCGGTGGTGGGAGCCTGCCCAGAGGTCATGACGTGCTGACCTGCGTGCGTGGCGATGAGGATAAAATTGAGACCAGGCGCATTGCGGAAATATGCATCGATTGACCTTACCATCCTTACCAGTGAAATCGAAGATTGCTGGTTGCGCCGGTGCATGTTGCCGCGTATAAGTGCACCGCCGTAAGATGTTGAGTTCGAAGATGATTGAGCTGGAGGAGACTGAGGACGTTACTCGGCCCTGAACTTGTTCGTGATCGGGAGCCTGCGGTCCTTACCAAAGGCGCGAGTCGTGATCCGGACACCGGGCGGCGCCTGACGGCGCTTGTATTCCGACCTGTCCACCATGTCGACAATCCGTCTGACTAGGGCAGGCTCGAAGCCCAGTCTCTCGATCTCAACCGGCGTGCGGTCGTTCTCGACATAAGCCTGCAGAATTGCATCCAGCGTGTCATAAGGGGGGAGGCTGTCGGTGTCGAGCTGGTTGTCACGCAGTTCCGCTGAGGGCGCTTTGTCGATGATTCGACGCGGAATAACCTCACGCTCACGGTTACACCACTCCGCAACCCGGTACACCCAGGTCTTAAGCACGTCCTTAAGTACTGAGAATCCGCCCGCCATGTCACCGTAGAGGGTGGCGTATCCAACACTCATTTCACTCTTGTTTCCGGTGGTCAGGACTAGCCACGAGAACTTGTTCGACAGCGCCATTAGGAGATTTCCGCGGATCCGAGCCTGCAGGTTCTCCTCCGCTACGTCCGGCTCCGTCTTACCGAAAAACGGTGCCAGAGCCACTTCGTAGGCTGCGACGACTTCGTGGATTGGTGCCTCTAGAAGCGTGACACCTAGTCGACTAGCCAGTTCGGCAGCGTCCTCGCGATTGACAGCCGAGGTGTAGCGTGATGGCATCGCGATCGCCGTGATCGACTCCGGGCCGAGAGCCTCGGCGGCAACAACTAGCGAGAGCGCCGAGTCGATACCACCTGAAAGGCCGAGAACAGCCTTGTTAAATCCGTTCTTTCGAAAGTAGTCACCGGTTCCCAAGACCAGCGCTCGATACACTTCGACCTCCGGTTCCAGCAACGTGGGGAGCTTCCGACGTTCTAACGGCGGAGCATCAGCGAGCTGGGTTGGAAGAGCAACCTGATCGACGCGGTCCGTCTGAACCGGGAAGTGCTGTCGCCATCCTGGGTCGTGCAGGCGGCGTCGCGATGCACTGTTGACATCGATGTCAGCCATGACGAGGTCCTCTTTGAACTGAAGGCCTCGCGCCAGAACCTCACCGCTTGGGTCCATGACCAGGCTGTGTCCGTCGAAGACAAGCTCGTCTTGGCCGCCGACGGCGTTGCAGAACGCAAGGAAGCAGTTGTAGTCCAGACACCTAGTTTCGAACATACGTTCCCGTTCGATACCCTTCGCCCGGTGATACGGTGACGCCGAGAGATTCACGATCAGCTGGGCGCCACCGTCGACAGTCTCCCATTGCCCCGGCCCACCCGGATACCAGAGATCTTCGCAAATTGTGATACCTACCTTCACGCCACCCAGATCGAGTACGAGACCCCGGTTGCCGTTCGCGAAATACCGTTGCTCGTCGAACACTGAGTAGTTGGGTAGACGGCACTTACGGTAAATCGACCGCACCTGACCCTCAGCCAGCACGGCGGCACCGTTGAAAAGGTCGCCAGACAGATACGGAAATCCGACCAAAACGACGGCATCATGGATGTCGGCGGACAATCGGCGGACCGTATCATGCGCACGTTGTGAGAAGCTGGGTTTGAGTAACAGGTCTTCCGGCGGGTAGCCTGTGAGAGAGAGCTCTGGAAACACGATCAGGTCGGCGCCTTGAGCAGACGCCTGGTCGATCCGTAAACGTATCCGTTCGACGTTTCCGTCGAGATCTCCAACCGGGAGGTTGGTCTGGCATAGGGCGATTCGAACCATCTGATCACACGATATCATTTGCGCGGAGATGAACCGCCGCGGGGTATACGGAACTGCATAGGTACCGACGCAGGGCGTAATTCCAGAGTCGGCTGTCTGGAGTCTTGGACAGTCGAAGATCTGGGGTCTGGTATCGTCTCTCCCGGTGGTCGATGCAGCCCTTCTGAGGTATAACCCTCACCTCTCGAAGTGTGTCCCGACCTACAGATTCCTCGCGCTACGGGAGCCGCGAATCGGGGATGCCGATCGCGAGGGCGATCTGACGTAACTTGGCCTGCACGATACGGACGTTGTCTGGGCCCATCGCGAGCAACTGTTTTTGGGAGGGCGACAGCGATTGGAGCGGCTCGCCGGTGTAGTGAAAGAATGGGGCATGCTCGATCAAAGTCGACGGGTTCTCGACGATCGGGACGTTCAGCAGGTTGATGACGGCTCGTTCCAGGGTGCCCATGAACGGACGATCTGGATTTCCGAGCTCCACGTACGCCTCATCGATTAGAGGTTGCGTCATGAGAAACAGATCGGCCGAACCCTGCGTGTCGAGTGACCCGAAGATCTGGGCGTGCCGATCGTATCGATCGTGATTTCTTGGGTCGATGCGCAGCGTCTCGCCGTCACCGGTCGTGGTAAATCGTGAATCAGGCCGCATGAACATTACGTGCTGAGCGGGGTTGGTTCCGTCGGCAATGTTATCGACCACGACGACGAACCGTCGAACGACACCATCGCTGACGAGCCAGGATGCCAGTCCAGGGTGAGTGGACAGCGCCGCAACCAAGTCTCGAACGAAGGCGTCGCTTGCATCAAGAGCTGGGACGTTAGGCGGTTCGGGTTCAGGCTCGATGGGATCCGATGGTGGAGGAATCACGTCAGGCGGAGCTTCGACAACTGTTTCGACTGGTGGTACGTCGTCACTCCGCCCAATGAACCAGTACACACCGATCGCGAACGCCAGCAGTGCCACGACCGCGACAGAAATAATCCACCCTCGTGGTTGTTCGACGCCGCCTCCACCGGCCGGCTCCTTAACTTGGAAATCTCCGAGCTGAGTCACAGACAGAGTGTAACGCTATCGTATCGCCCGCTGCGAATTTCGTTACGAAGGTCGCGATATATGTTCAGGGTGTCCCGAGGCCGCCCCTTGTCTGTCTAGGCCGGATCGCCCAGCAAAAAAAAGACAGAACGGACCACTGGACACCGGCGTGAGGTCGAAGGGAGGTATTAATCTTTGACGTGCAGGTTTCCGTGACCGGGTCCGGCGAAGGAGTAGAGCGCCATGCCTGCGTCGGTAGCCATCTGTACAGCAAGACTCGATGCGGCACCGACCGACACCATCACCGGAATCGAGGCTTTGAGTGCTTTCTGCACGAGCTCGAACCCGGCGCGACCGCTGACAACAAGGACATGCTCGGCGAGGGGTACCCCGTTTTTGAGCACGAAGTGGCCCACAGCCTTATCCACGGCGTTGTGGCGTCCGATGTCTTCGTAACTGCAGAGCAATGATCCGTGGCGGTTGAAGATCCCGGCCGCATGGATCCCGCCGGTGGCCTCGAACAGCTTTTGGGCACGACGAAGCGCACCCGGCAGTGTTTCGAGGAAGTCTGGATCTGCCTCCATCGGGACGATCGCTGGCAGGTCGGAATCCAGATCCCCTATCTCGGTCTTGCCGCAAACGCCGCATGCCGCAGTAGCCCGAAACTCCCGTTTGGCCAGGGCCACACTCGGTTCAGCTGGGTCCTCCTTCAGGGTCACATTGACCGTATCGCCTAAGAAGTTAGCGACTCGTATTTGGGTGTCGCGTTGACCGTTGCCTGGCTGTACCTGCACCGACGAGAGTCCGATGGCATCGTTGAGCACGCCCTCGCCAAAGAGGAATCCGGCTGCCAGCTCTGCGTCGTGTCCGGGTGTCCGCATCGTGACGACGAGTGGTTGGCCGTTTACATGGATTTCGAGTGGCTCTTCGACCACTACCATGTCACGTTCGAGTCGATCTCCGCGACGCCGGACAAGCACCGACTTCACGCCAGGCGACTGCAGAGGTGTCGTTAACATGGGGCAATCTTATCAGTCGGCGCGGTGCCTCACGATTCCTCGGGTAGATTCTCACATGGGGTGTTGTCCAGAAGTGCACGGGCAGTCTCTCTGCACGCACAGCGCAGCCCGCTGTCTCTTTTGACCCTGTTTCTTGTATCCTGTCACGGATCTCGCATGGACATCTCACGTCGGACATTCCTCAAGGCATCAGTTGCGGGTGGCGCTGGTCTGAGCGCACTGGGCTTCGACCTGCGTCCCGCCTATGCGGCTGTGCGGCAGCTGAAGATCCGGAATGCTCAGGAGTACCGAACCGTCTGTCCATACTGCGCGGTAGGGTGTGGGACGATCGCGTATGTCCATGGCAGCGGCGGGCTGAACACTACGAACACGGTGATGCATGTCGAGGGTGACCCCGACAATCCGATTAACGGTGGCACTCTCTGTCCCAAGGGCGCGTCGCAGATGCAGCTCGCGATCAGCCCACGCTTGCAGCATCAGCCAAAGTTCCGAGACCCTGGCTCGTCCGAATGGCGAGACGTCACCTGGGACTTTGCGATGGACTGGTTTGCCCGCAAGTTCAAAGATTCGCGGGACGCGACGTTCTCACAGCGAGACGACCAAGGCCGAGTCGTCAATCGATGCGATGGGATTGCGTGGGTGGGCAGCGCCACCGTGGCCAACGAAGACGCCTATCTCATTACTAAGACCATGCGGGCGATGGGATTAGGCTACATCGACCACCAGGCTCGAATATGACACAGCCCCACGGTGGCCAGTCTGGCCGCCACGTTTGGCCGCGGGGCGATGACCAACCACTGGAAGGACATCAAGAACGCGGACGTCATTCTGGTCATGGGCGCGAACCCGGCCGAGAACCACCCGTGCGGCTTTAAGTGGGCGCTCGAGGCACGTGACAATCGTGGCGCCAAGCTCGTCACGATCGACCCGCGCTTTACCCGCACGTCGGCGGTAGCCGACAAGCATCTGCAAATCAGGCCAGGGAGTGACATCGCTGTCTTGGGTGGTTTTATCAAGTACATCCTCGATAACGATCTCCAGCACCATGACTATGTGCTGGCGCATACAAATGCGTCGTTCATCGTGAGCGAAAAGTTCGGTTTCGCCGACGGCTTGTTTGCTGGTTTTGACGAGGCGGCACAAGGGTACGACAAGACCGCCTGGGACTATGAACGTGGGTTGGACGGTTTTGTCCGGCGTGACCAGACGCTGGAACACCCGCGGTGTGTGTTTCAGTTGCTCAGGAAACACTACGAACGTTACACACCAGAGATTGCCGCTCAGATTTCCGGTTGCTCGGTAGAGGACTTTCTGCGGATGGCCGAGATCGTCTGCTCAACTGGGCGGGCCGATCGAGTCGGGACGATCATGTATGCGGTTGGGTGGACCATGCATACCGTGGGCTGCCAGATCATCCGCACAGGCGCGATTTTCCAGCTCCTGCTGGGTAACATTGGACGACCCGGGGGCGGGATTAACGCGTTACGTGGACACGCGAACGTGCAGGGCGCTACCGACCATGCGGTGGTGGCTGGTATTTTGCCTGGCTATCTTAAAGTGCCGACTCCAGAACAGCAGTCGTTCGAGACACATCTGCACGACTCGACGCCGCGCCCATTGGTCCCCACTGCTGTGAACTACTGGGGAAACTATCCAAAGTTCTACGTCTCTCTGATGAAGGCGTGGTTCGGGGAACACGCGACTCCGGAGAACGACTTCGCCTACGACTATCTGGCCAAACCTGGCGGCGACGCAACCTGGCTGTCGCTTTGGGACGAGGCCCACCATGGACGTCTTGAGGGCTTTGTGGCCCTGGGTTTCAATCCTCTACTGGCGGGTCCGGACGTTCCTCGTCTGCTTGAGGCGATGGCGAAGCTTAAGTGGAAGGTGGTCATCGATCCATTTATGCTCGATAGCGCCGAGTTCTGGAAGGCGCCAGGCGTGAACTCGGCCGAGATCGATACCGAGGTCTTGTATCTTCCCAGCAGTCACTGGATCGAGCGAGACGGCTCGTTTACCAACAGTGGGCGGTGGGCGCAGTGGAAAGAAAAGGCGGTCGATCTACCGATTGGCGTTCGTTCTGACACGTGGATTCTGTCCGAATTGTTTTGGCGAGTGAAAGAGCTCTATCAGGAAGAGGGTGGCGCGTATAACGATCCGATCCAGCACCTCACGTGGGACTATCTGAATCCCCGCGAACCGACTTTGGTCGAGTTGGCGAAAGAGATCAACGGCTCTGATCTCTCGACTGGGCGCCTCTTATCGTCATTCGGTGAACTGAAAGACGATGGCACGACTGCGTCCGGTAATTGGATCTATAGTGGGAGCTACACGGAAGAAGGCAATCAGATGAAGCGCCGGGGCACGGCGGACCCGACCGGATTGGGGATGCACCATGACTGGGCGTGGAGCTGGCCGCTCAACCGGCGAGTGCTCTACAACCGGGCCTCGGCGGATGCCGAAGGCGTCCCGTGGGACGCACAGCGATCAGGTATTGCCTGGAACGGTCAACGGTGGATTGGCGACGTACCTGACTACGGATCGACTACGCCCCCCGACGCAACTGGGGCGTTCATCATGAACGAAGAAGGCGTGGCGCGGCTGTTTAGCACGCAGCTGGCCGATGGTCCATTCTCTGAGCACTACGAGCCGGTCGAAAGCCCGACGACAAACGTGCTACACGAGAACGTGCCGGTCAATCCACTCATTCATTGGTATGACGGGGTGCGAGAGACGTTAGCCACGTCGGGCGGGAGCGAGTTTCCGTACGCGTGTACGGTGTATCGCGTCGTCGAGCGTGAGCACTTTGTGACGAGCAACGTGCCGTATCTCGTCGAGGCGATGCCCGATTTCTTTGTGGAAGTCCCTGAAGGGCTTGCAGCAGAAAAAGGGATTGCAAACGCTAGCCAGGTCAGGGTCTGGTCAAAACGGGGGACCGTTACCGGCACCGCTATTGTAACCAAGCGAATTCGGCCGCTTCTGGTCAACGGGCGGACAACCTGGACGATTGGTATCCCGGTGCACTGGGGATTCGTTGGGTTGACTACGGGCTCGATGGCCAACCAGTTGACGTCATTTGTCGGCGATGCAAACACGAAGTGTCCTGAGTTCAAGAGCTTTTTGGTGAACGTGGAGCCAGTGTAGTTTCGTATGCCAGACAACCTTTCCATTCGTCGGATGTCCGCAACTCCCAGCGCGTTTATTCCGCTGGATGCACTGCGGTCGAACGCCCCTGAGTACGCAAAGCTGGTCGATATCTCAAAGTGCATCGGATGCAAAGGCTGCGAGGTGGCGTGCAAGGAGTGGAACGAGCTCAAGGTCGAGCCGACTAAAAACTTCGGCAGCTTCCAGAGCCACAAGGACCTTAGCGCGAACACGTGGTTGTTGATGCGGTTTAACGAAGTGGAAGTGAACGGCGACATCCAGTGGCTTATTAAGAAGGATGCCTGCCTCCATTGCGAAGACCCTGGCTGTCTGTTTGCCTGTCCGGCGCCAGGTGCGATTGTTCAGTACACGAACGGGATCGTCGACTTTAATCAAGAGAACTGTATCGGGTGTCAGTACTGTGTCACCGGTTGTCCGTTTGACATTCCTCGGTTTGACAAGGCCACGAAAACAGTCTCGAAGTGCAACATGTGTATCGACCGGATCGACGCAGGTCTCGAGCCGGCGTGCGTCAAGACGTGTCCGACTAACGCGATCTCCTGGGGCTCGAAGCAGGACATGCTGGCGCTGGCCGACAAGCAGGTCGAGACTCTCAAGCGGCGCGGCTATAGCAGTGCCTCGGTGTACAATCCGGCGGGGGTGGGCGGCACTCACATGATGTACGTCGTCCCGCACGGTGACCGCCTCGACGACTACAGCCTGCCGACCGACCCGACCGCTAGTCCGGGTCCGATGACCGGTTTAAGCTTCCTGAAGCGTGCTGCTGTGTTCCTGTTCAATTTCAGCATCATCGGGACCGCTCTCCACTTGCTGCGCTATGGGCAGCAGCACGTGGAGGAGCATGAGTAGCAACGGACTCCTGCACCGGTTCACGTATCTCGAGCGGGTGGTCCACTGGGTAGTGGGCGGCACCTTCGTCGCCCTGCTGGTCACGGGGTTGGCCTTGTCGTACCCCTCGTTGTTTTGGCTGACATCGCTGGTGGGCGGCGGTCCGGCGGCGCGCGTGCTGCACCCGTGGGTCGGAGCCGTATTCGGCCTTAGCATGGTATGTATGCTGGCGCTCTGGATCCGCGAAATGTTTCTGGACCACGACGACTGGCGGTGGCTCGGAGCGATCAAGGACTACGTGACACGGAATCACGACAAGGTGCCGCGCGCGGGTAAGTACAACGCAGGCCAGAAGGTCTTTTTCTGGGTGCAGGGCGGGTTGGCTGTTGTCTTCGTGGCCACGGGCCTGGCGCTCTGGATGCCCGAGTGGTTTGAACCCGGGCTGCTGGCGACCGCTCGGTTACTGCATTTCGCGGCGACGGTTGGGGGCGGCCTCTTCCTGATCGTCCATGTGTATCTCGGCGTGGTGGCCTACCCGGGAACGGCTCGAGGGATGATCGACGGCAAGGTCACGCGACGGTGGGCCTCGATGCATCATCCACGCTGGTACGAAGACCAGTCTTGACCGTGACCCTGCCGACCTGGGCGCGGCGTCGGGCCCGAGTCGCCAAGCTCAGCGCTGCGCATCAGCCGGCAGTGGAGCTCCTAGTGTTCTATGACCGGGTGCTCGAGCTCCAAGAGTCCGTCTCGCGAGCGGCGAGTCGATTTGACTGGCTGAGCGACGGCTCGACCGGCTCGACGCTCTCCCTCCATCGGTTACCGCTCGACCGCTGTACGCCGCCCTTCCTACGATTCGTCAAAGACGTCGGTGCCGTTTCGACCGATGTGCTCGCGGCGATCGCTAAACGTCTCGGTGAGTCACGCTCCATCGCGACCGACGTGTTACGGGCCTTCCTGTCTCGACGTCCACTCGACGAGGTCGCAGCCGAGCTTGGCCATCCGCCATCGTCGGTCGAGTTCTTCCCGCGTGCCTTTGTGCAGCCTCTGGCTGAGGTGTTGGTGGCCACTTTACCGGATAGGGAGGCATTGTCCCCTCCGGTCGGGTCTAACGAGCGACACGACCCGACGTCGGCGACTTGCCCACGATGTGATTGGCTCCCGCAGCTGGCTGTGATTCGAGACGGGTCGGAGATTAAAGGAGAGCGCCTGCTGCTCTGCGCGCTGTGTTCAACCGAATGGGCGTTTACTCGCCTCACTTGTCCCCAGTGCCGGTCGACCGAGACCAATAAGCTCGTCTATCACGTGACTGACGTCTGGCCACAGGTGCGGGTCGAGGAGTGTCAGGTCTGCAAGACGTATCTCAAGGCGATCGATCTCCGAGTGGACGGCTTGGCGGTGCCGATGGTCGATGAACTGGCATCGGTCGAGCTGGACCTCTGGGCCGAAGAGGCCGGTCTCGAAAAGCTCCAGCGCAATCTACTCGGGCTTTAGACGATCGCAGCGAGCTGGCCGGCTCGACCCATTACGGCACTCCAACCTTGCCAGCATACCGAGATGCGACGACCCGCATCATCATTCCCCAATCGCAATCAGCTCACGTTCCGTTCGAACATACCAGCGCCCATCGACCAGGGCGGGGGAGGCCAACGTTCGCGCACCGATGTCGTTGGTATGGAGGAGTTCGAACTCCGGTCCGGCCCTCAGAACAAACGTCTGTCCCTCGTCGTTCGTGAAGAATACTTTTCCGTCGACGCCGACCGGCGAGGCCGAGAACCCTTCCAGGGCGGGCGGTCCCAGTCGTTCCTGCCACATGACGGTCCCGGTCGCTGCCTCGAAACAGGTAACGATGCTGGCCATGTCGTTCACGGTGTAGAGATAGTCGCCGTAGACAAGTGGTGACGGGACGAACGGCGAACCACGGGACGTGCGCCATACTACGTGCGAGTCGGTGACGTCGCCACGTCCGCCCGGACGGATGGCGAGTGTGGGGCCGGCCCGTCCGGACGCGCAGAACACGAGCCCGTGACTGACAACTGGCGTGGGTATCACTTCGAAGAGATTCCCATTGCAATGCCACAGTTCGGAGCCATCCGACGGACGGTAGGCGGTTACCGTCCGCTGGCTACTGACGATGATCTCGTCGTGGTCGTCGACTCGGACAGCAATCGGCGAGCCCCATCCGACGCTACCACTGCGGTCGGTCTGCCAGACCAGCTTACCGGTCACCTTGTCGAGCGCGGCGACGAACGCCCCGCTTCGGTGGTCCTGGTATGTGATGAGGAGATCGTTGTACAGAAGGGGAGAGCCCGCGGTTCCGTGATAGTTGTCAATCGGACCGACTTCGGTGTGCCAGACAAGACGACCGTCGAAGTCGACCGCCATGAGTCCGCGACTCCCAAACGATGCGTATACGCGCTCTCCGTCGGTGGTTGGTGTTGCCGACGCCCGGGTGTTCTTCTGGTGGATACGCTCGGTCGGTCCTTCTGGCACGGCCGTTTGCCATAGGAGGCGTCCGTCCGATCGGCGGTAGCTCAGGATCGAGATCCTTCGTCCCGTTTCCTCTGCCGTGGTCACGAAAATGTGGTCGTCCCAGACGATTGGGGACGAGTGTCCGCGTCCGGGAACCTGGGTTCGCCATGCGACGTTCCCGCTGTCGGACCAAGTATCGGGATACGCGGTTCCGGTCACCACTCCTTGCCCGGACGGACCTCGCCATCTGGGCCAGTAGTTGGAACCTTCACCCTCGACAGGCACCATGAAGATACCTGAGCTTTGGGCCTGGTTCGGCAGTACGCTGACCAGGGTCAGTGCCACACAGGCTGCGAAGGTTGTCATGGCGAGCCGTTGTCTGGTCAAGAGCGTCCTGCTTTACGGTTGGACCGTCACACGTTCTGGTAGCGTACCGCGATTATACGGCGCTGCCGCCGGTGACGGTATTGAATGCACAGTTTCGATCGTCTTAGCAGGCGTGGATCCCGGGGTGACCGGGTGACACGGGTATAATCGCTGGCGTTGTCATGCCCGTTTCCGGGGTAGAGGCATTCAGTATGTCACTCGGGATCCGACCCGCGACGTCGTCGATACTCTCGTTGGAGAGCTCGAGGGAATGGTCGATGCTCTGGTTGTCCTGGGCGGCGATAATGCGGCGGGCGATCTAATCATGCAGCCGATTGCCGTGTCTCAGCAGCTCGCACTTATGCCACTAGAGCTCCGTGACGCTGACGAGCTATTCGAGTTAACCGACCGCAATCGCCCCTATTTGCGTAACTGGTTGCCATGGCTCGACAACATCACTCGTCTCCAGGACACCAGAGCGTTCATTCGAGCCGCTCAGGCGCAGGAGTCACAGAACAACGGGACGCAGCTAGCGATCCGGCTGGATGGGCGGATTGCCGGAATCGTTGGGCATCACCAAATTGATTGGCGGAATCGCCTGACCTCACTGGGGTACTGGGTTGGCGAAGAGTTTCAGGGGCGGGGGCTGGTAACTTCCGCCAGCCGGGCACTGGTTGGCCATGCCTTCAACGAGGCTGAGTTAAATCGGGTCGAAATCCGTTGTGCGATCGGGAACGACCGAAGCCGTGCGATCCCTTCGCGTCTCGGTTTTCGCGAAGAAGGTCTGCTGCGGGATGCCGAGTGGCTCTACGATCATTTCGTCGACCACATCGTGTATGCGATGCTCGCTCGAGACTGGGCTGCCGGAGTGGAGCGTGCGGCGCACACGGTTCCGCCAGCGTTCTGACCCGCCGGGCGATGTTTTTGCACGCCGTACCGTGGATGCTGTCTCGACGAGTCTGATCGCGAGGGACTGACCTAGTATCTGCCTGTGGAGGCATGGAGCGATTCGACTGATTTTGTCTGTGACGTTGCCTCGGCCGGCTAGGGGAATATGAACTACGTATTGCGTGTGATTACCCGCGAGCGCATCTTCGTCCTGGAGCAGTCGCGTCCGTGGGTCGAGAAGTATCCGAACATCGTCGCGCTTCTCGACCAGGCCCTCCATCAAGGGGTGTTCTATGCGATGACTGCTCGTCAGGGTCCTCTCCGAATCATGCGGTATTTCGTGGTTTACGCCGAGCCTGACTCTTCGTATCGGACTGTCTCCTACCGCACCCCAACCGCCGTATTTACAGTCGACCTAATTCGCCGTCTTCTGGCCGAGTCATCATGAGCCGTTTCCGGGCCACAGTGAGTCTCGTGCTACTGGCGACGGGTTTAGTGCTAGCCCAGGACTGGCCACAGTTCCTGGGACCGGACCGTGACGGTCACTACGCTGGTCCCGCCCTGGACACTGACTGGGACGTGGGTGGTCCCCCAGAGGTGTGGCGACGCCCTGTCGGAGCCGGCTTCGCCGGTCCCGTTGTCGTCGACGGACAGTTGATCCTGTTTCATCGCATTGATGACCGAGAAGTTGTCGAGGCGATCGACGCGTCGACCGGGGAGACGGTCTGGCGGTATGACTACCTCACAACTTACCGAGACGATTTTGGTTTCGATGAAGGGCCTCGTTCGACCCCGGTTGTCGTCGAAGAACAGGTGTTCACGTTCGGCGCTCAAGGCCAGCTGCATGCTCTGAGTCTGGAGACCGGCGATGTCGCGTGGAACGTTGACACCAAGGCGAAGTTCAGCTTCCGGAAAGGCTTCTTCGGAGCGACGGGGTCACCCCTAGTCACAGGGGGACACGTGATCGCAAACATCGGCGGTGCGAATGCCGGCGTCGTCGCCTTTGATACCGAGACGGGAGCGGTCGCTTGGACGGCCCTTGACGATGACGCCAGCTATTCGTCAGGCGTCAGCGCGAACTTTGGGGGGCAGACCCACGCCGTATTCTTTACACGAAGCTATCTGGCCGGATTAGACCCTGCCGACGGCACTGTCCGCTTTTCTCGTCCCTGGCGGTCGCGGTTGAGGGCGTCGGTCAATGCTGCGACACCGCTCGTTGTCGATGACCTCATCTTCGTGTCGGCGACGTACGGAACCGGTGCCGGATTATTCCGAGTGAACGGTGGTGAGTTGAATGAGATCTGGATTTCGAATGAGGTCATGTCGAACCATTATTCGACCAGTGTTTATCACGATGGTCATTTGTATGGATTTCATGGCCGCCAGGAATACAGTCCGAGCTTGCGTGCCGTTGAACTCCGAACCGGTACGGTGAAGTGGGACATCCCTAGCTACGGAGCCGGGACCGTAACGCTGGCCGGTGACCGTCTAGTGATTGTGCGCGAGAGCGGGGAGTTGGTAGTGGCCGAGGCGTCCCCAGAGGCATTGACCGTACTCGCCACTACTCAAGTTCTCCCTTCGGTCGTTCGTGCTTATCCTGCGTTGGTAAATGGGCGGATCTATATTCGAAACGAGAACACGCTGATCTGTCTTGATCTCAGTGGTCGACGGTCAGGTGATAACTGAGGCAGGGACCCGTGTCGAAGTGGGAGACGGTTTTGCGGCTTGGTCAAAGAAGACGGTCTCCGCGTCACTGTGGTGTGACCGGTCGGTCTCGACGGGATTCGATCTTAATTAGGGAGAGCCAACCGCTCCGGGTGCGACGATTACTGCGTCGTCCAGCCAGCCGTAATCCGAGGTTCCCCCAGGATGCGAGACGGGCGTGGCGGTCGGCGAGACGTGAGACCGAAGTCTTCGACCCCATGCTTGCGAATATGGGACATCGCCTCGTTTATGTCGTCAGTCACGAGCCATAAGTCCAGCTCTCCCGGTCTGATGGCGCCTTCATTAACCATGTTCTGCACCAGATGAAATAGCCGCTTCCAATAGTCACGACCCATCAGTACTATTGGGAAGCTCGCGATCTTTTGGGTCTGCACGAGCGTCAGTGCCTCGAAGAGCTCGTCCATCGTTCCGAAGCCACCGGGGAGGGCGACAAACCCGTAGGAATATTTAAACAGCAACACCTTACGCACGAAAAAATAATGCACGGTGACCGACTGGTCGAGATAGGCGTTTTGGTACTCCTCGGCACTGAGCCTGATGTTGCACGCTACCGACCGTCCGCCGGCCTCGCGTGCCCCGCGATTGGCGCCTTCCATCAGGCCAGGTCCACCCCCGGTCATCACAGTGAACCCCAGGTGGCTCAACGCACTTCCCACGTCTCGGGCGAGTTGATAGTAATGATGTCCTTCGTTGAAACGGGCCGATCCGAACACGGTTACACACGGACCCACAAAGTGCAGAGCGCGGAAGCCACGGACAAAATCTCTAACCGAACGCAGTACGAGACCGAGGTCTTTTCGCCGAGTCTGCGGGCCTTCTAGAAGCGTTCGGTCTTCCCAACCATTGCCATGCGATGGCTTACTCAACTCGTTCCTCTCCGTCTTGGGGTGCTCACGTCGTCCAACGTCAGACCAGAAGCCTCAGCTTCTCATGGCTTCACGTAATTCCTATATCTCGTATTCTTTCAGTCGGAGGCGATAACGGCAATGCTTGAGTTAGAACTTGTTGTGGGGTTGGTTCTCGTGACGTCCACAGCCTGCTCCCTGTTTGAGGCGGTTCTCTACTCGGTGCCGGCGACGCATGTCGAGATGCTGGCACAGTCGGGGCGGCCATCGGGTCTTAGGCTGAAGCGAATGAGGCAGACGATCGACAGGCCTATTTCGGCCATTCTCTCACTCAATACCATCGCTAATACCGGTGGCGGCGCCGTTGCCGGTGCGTTGGCAGCCACGGCTCTGGGGGAAGGGAATGTCATCTATTTCTCGATTGCCTTCACCCTGGCGATCCTACTGCTGTCTGAGGTGCTGCCCAAGACGATCGGGGTCGTCTACTCACGTCAGCTTGCTCCGCTAATCGCTCAGCCGCTCCATATGCTCGTCGTCGTCTTCAGCCCGCTGATCGCGCTCACGCAGGTGGCAACGAATCTGGTCTGGAAGGGACACCAGGAGCATCGTGTATCCGATGAAGACCTGCTGACGTTGGTCGGGTCTGGGCTGCGCTCAGGGACGCTCAAACAGCACGAGGCCAGAGTTATTGAGAATGTGCTGTCGATGGAAACCAGAACGGCCCGGCAAATCATGACCCCTCGGCCGGTTGTTTTCACGCTCGGCGCACGCGTCTCTGCGCGCGAGGCGGCGTCTGATGACGCTCTCAGTAAGCACAGCAGGGTTCCCATTTTTGATGCCAATCCTGAGGATTTCGTTGGTGTCGTACGCGCTGTCGATATCCTGAGAGCGGTTGCCCAGGACCGTTTTGAGGTTGGGATGGAAGAAATAATGCAGCCGATCCACTTTGTTGTCGACTCGACGCCACTCGACGAGCTGCTGCGGACCTTTCTCGAACGTCGTCAGCATCTTGTGGCCGTCATTGACGAGTTTGGGGGCTTCGCAGGGATCGTGACGCTCGAAGATGTGCTTGAGGAGTTAATCGGACGAGAGATCGTTGATGAATCCGACCAGGTCACCGACCTTAGAGCGTACGCTCACCGCCGGCGCGAAGAGACGCTGCGTCGGGTGCAGAAGCTTCCGTAGGCGACCACTCACCAGACTAGGGTCGCATTACCATCAGTTCATGGGCGAGTGGCTCCGCGTCGTAATGTTCCTCCAGTGCCTCGAAGATATACCCTGGGTGGACCGCGGTCGTTCTGGAGTCCCAGTCATCATACGCAAAGGTGCCGACCAGACTTCCAATGTTTTCGTCGAAGATGAAGCCGACGGCGTTTCCCTCCACGTCGATGACCGGAGAGCCGGAGTTGCCGCTCGTGATATCCGCTGTCCAGGAGTTCGAAATCCCTCACGCTGTTGATCAACCTTAGCCTGGCCACTTTCGGCTCTGTGCCCAGCGAGACTAGAAAGCCGGTAGACTTACCTGCATGTGTAGCATCTCAAGGACCAACGTGAGTGCCTGAGAGAACGACCAAAGCGAGACGAAAATCTTAGACTCTAACGGATAGACTTACACGTTTGACATGAAACTGACATGAAACGCCAACGGCTAGATGTGACCTTCTTACATCATGGCGGAGGCGGTGGGAGACAGAATTATGGTTGGGCTCTTATTCGGGATCATCTTACCGCTCGTCGGAATCTGGGTAACAGCCAGTGCCATTTCGGCGGCAGAGCAGTCCGGTAACGACTTAGAGCGCTGACGAATGAGTCCTCTCTGTTATGGGAGTTTTGGTCAATTTGATCAAGGTAGTGTCGTCATTTGTGACCCGGGTAGCGAACTGAGTAGCGTGAGCAGGCCGGGTGACTGCTCACGGTCCCGTTTGTCGTGTACGGCGCCTCTCAGATACTTCTTTACGCTACCGGTCACTTGTTGACGAGGCGAGGAAGACCACAGGCTCACCGTCTGTCGCTCAGACTCTCCACCAAGGTTTTGCGCCACGCAATTCTGGATGCGAGGTAGAGAAACTGCATCGTTAGGCTAACCAGCGCAAACAATCCGTGCCTAGACCTGGCCGGTCCTAACCTGACATCTCCAGTTCCATAATTCTGACCGACCACTTTTGCAAGTAACCCATGAGAGGGGTTCTACAGGTTATCCGGGCTGTCCAGTGACGGCACGCCGAATTCACACGTAATATAAGACCGCCAGAGCAGAAGCGGTGTAGCCACAGTGATGATCATCATCGCCCTGCGCAACATTTCCAGACGTCGCAAGGTCCTAGACTTGGTGAACGCCACGGCACTCAGAAGATTCGTCGCTCCGGCAAGTCCGTAGAAACAAAGAAGCCGACAGACAGTAACGACCTACCCTTGCTCGATTGTCGCGATGCCCATGAGGATGAGCAACCGGCTCGGTCCATCCGTTAGTACAGAAGTCACCGATGCAAGGAATTCGTGACTGAGAGGCACCCCTTAAGGAGAGAAGGATCCGGAAAACGGTAGGCAAGTTCGCCATCTCCACACCTTTCTAATCCGTGTACCGCCAAAACAGGCCGGTCGTGTCTGCGATGGTCACACTTTCGGTTGTGCAGGGATTGTCGGAGACCGTGGAGCAGACATCTCGGTCGTCATTGCGTTAATAAAGATTGTGCCGGAGGGGGGAGTCGAACCCCCACGAGGGGTGAACCTCACTGGATTTTGAGTCCAGCGCGTCTGCCAGTTTCGCCACTCCGGCTCGTCGTCGACAGGTAGGAAACCAGGTCTTCGGGCGAGGCTTATTGCATGATCTTGAAAGATTTCGTGGGCTTTGTCCACGCTCGACGCCGTCGATCCAGGAGACGCTCGTCGTGAGCGTGACGACAGTGCCGTCCTCTAGGAGAAACGCACCCTACGGCCTGACCGTTCCGTCGTGCTTCCACAGATAGAGCGTTCGGGTGTTACCTCGCGTGTCGGTGAAGCGCTCGATCTGGTCAGCCTCCCAGTTCCCCATACTGAACGCGTGAGAGACAATCCGTGCCCCAGGTGCGAGCTGGCTCGTCAAAATTGGTCGGATCTTAATGTTTGACGACGACAGCAGGTATAGCGTGACCACCGTCGCATCCGACACATCGACCTGAAGTGCATCCTGCTGAATGAACTCGACAAGGTGGCTTACACCAGCACGCTCCGCATTCGCTCTTGACTCCGCGACCCGCTGCGGGTCGATATCGATGCCGACACCCCGAGCACCGTATCGTTCTGCCGCCCTGATGACAATTCGCCCATCGCCGCATCCCAGGTCGTAGACGACGTCGTTTTCGGACACCTCTGCCAGCTCCAGCATCCGATCGACGACGTCTTGCGGCGTTGGAACAAACGGGGCCAGGTTAGACGGGTCTTGGGCCGCCAAGCTGGCAAGGGTCAAACCCTGCCCGGCGACGACGAGCGCGGTCGCCACAGCCAAGACCACCGGGAAGCCTCCCAGGGGTCGGGTCGCTCGTTCGTGAGTCATCATCGTTTCCTCCTCCGGAAGAGTGGAGAGGTATGGTGCTATTTTATATCAGGACTCACCTGCTTCGGCTCTGGTGGGGTACCGACACCAGGTCACGTCACTGGCCCTGAATTACGGGTTCGATTCGATTTAGATTGGTCATTTGCCTCTAATTGTCGTCAAGACTCCAATTGGCGGTCTCTGCACACACACGGTCGATATTTACCGGGCGCCGAGGGCGCTTTGGCGCCCTTATACCTGTTTTTATCTGAGTTCAAAAGTTGCCTGAAGTGACTGAATGAGCTACACTTATGGTTATTATAGGTCGTTAAAACTCGCAGTTTATGCGGTGTGCTAACTCAGGGGGGACATTTGGAATTTGAGGTCGGCGACAAGGTCATCTACCCAAATCATGGCTTGGGCCTGGTCGACAAGATTGAAGAAAAGACGATTCTCGGTACGACCTGCCGATTTTACTCGCTCCGCATGGCTTCGAGCGGCACCACCGTGCTGGTTCCGCTCGGAAACGTTGAGGGTGTTGGTCTTCGTCCAGCCATATCTGACACTGAAGTCAGAGAACTGTTTCTGCGGCTTGGGAACGGCAAAATCGTTAACCACCAAAACTGGAAGGGACGATTTAAGGACAACTCTGACAAAATGCGCACTGGCTCAATACGTGACGTCATCGATGTCTTGAAGAGTCTCAATCACCTCAGCAAGTCGAAGAGCCTCTCGTTTCGGGAGAAGCGGATGCTCGACCGAGCCAGATTTCTTGTGGTCTCAGAGATTGCAGAGGTCACCGGCGATAGTCCAGAATCTATTGAAACCAAGGTCGGTAAAGCGCTCGATCGCTGTCTCGTAAACCGGAGTCGTAGCTTGACGAGGGCTAAGACTGCCAAGGCGTCGAAGAAGGTCGCGAAGGTCAAGAAGCCAGCTGTACGTGGTGCCGCCCGCGCTTCCTGATCACGATCTTCATCTTCGCTATTACGTCCTGACCTTCGACTGATTCCATTGAAGAGGACGATCAGGCTCGACCTGGAAACTCCGGGTCGGGCCTTTCTCATGCCAAGCACCCTCGCCCCATGAATCGTGACTGACCATCTCCACACTGTGCTGGCTGGCATCCGCTCGCTGGCGGCGTACATCAGCGTCTCGCTCTACGTCCTGCTTCTTGCGCCGCCTGGAATCGTGCTGGCCGTCATTTTTAAATGGCCCGAGGTCCTGTACTGGCTCGCGAGGGGCGGTGTGCGGCTAGGGTTTGCCACGGTTGGAATTACGTTTCACGCAACTGGACTCGAACACGTGCAGCGATACCGAGCCGCCGTGTATTGCGTCAACCATGCCAGCAACATCGAACCGCCGATCCTGTTTATGGTTCTCAAGGCGCTGCACCCAAAGCTCGTCGTGTTGTACAAAGCGGAATTACGAAAGGCGCTGCCGGTACTGAAACGAGCCTGGGACATTGTGGGCTTTGTTCCGATCGAGCGCGGGAGTCGCGAACGAAGCATGCAGGCGATCGAGACTGCCGCCGCCGCGCTCCGCAGAGGGAAGTCGTTTCTTGTCTTTCCCGAAGGCACTCGCAGCCGCACGGGCAAGCTGCTCCCGTTTAAAAAAGGTGGCTTCATCATGGCCATCAAAGGAGGGGCGACCATCGTCCCGGTCGCGATTCAAGGAACCTCCGCGGCGATGCGAAAAGGCAGCCTGATCATCAGACCAGTCGTGGTTAGCGTTCGTCTCGGCCTTCCAATTAAAGTCACGGGGCGAACACTCGAAGAGCGCGACACGCTCATTTCGGTCACCCGTGCTGCCGTGCAGGCTCTGCTTGAGTCGGGACCGATCGAGGCGGACTAGCGTCCGACAAAGAACGAGAGGGACCAGGGCGCGAGCATCACCCCGTCTCTCGCCGCGACGCCCTCGAGCAGTTCCACGTTGACTGTCTGGAATGCGACCAGCGGCTCAGCGAATCGTATCTCCAGCACGCGATTGAGACCACGGTAGGAGGTATCGAATAGGACCTGCGGCGGTTCGTCGGGTGTAGTAACCCCCGCAAGTGTCGCATAGCTGACACGTACGCGTCCTTCGAACGAGTCTTCGTCCATGTCGCGCGAGAACTGGATACGAACGGTCGTGTCGGTCGGGATGTCCGTATCATCCTCGAGCGGCGTACTGAAGATAACCTCAGGCTCCGGACCTTGGCGGAGTCGCACCTGTGTCGGTGTCACCGGATGCGCAGCCGGTTCGGCCAGTCGGATCCTTCCGGCATCGAGCATCACCATCCCCTCGTGGACACGGACGCGTCCGGTGACCTCCAGCCAGCGACCGGTGTCGATGCGAGCCCGCACATCGAGTTCGAAGTCGTCGCCCTTCGGTTCGCGCCCGACAACCCAGATCGACGCGTCGGCGGACGTGAGGACGAAGTCATAAGGACTTTCGCCTGGTGCATTTGGAAGGTCACCGTACAGATTGCGACCTCGGAACCGCCCGGTCAATATGACGTCTTCGTTGAGGTAGCCATCTGGATTGAGTGCAACGGTTCGTAGCGTCACCAGGTCTGGTTCGGTGACGGGCTGGGACGATTCGGCGATAAGAAGCTTCAGCTCGCCGACGCCTGGCCAGGGCTTATCAAGAAGGGATTCGGCGAGCCTCTCGAAGGGCTGGCCTACGGTTCGCGGATCTCCAGGCTCGAGACGTCCCACGTCGTAGAAGGTTCCGATGATCTCCAGACGCTCGGGGACGCGGCTCGGCAGCGGTGGAATGTCAATCACCAGCACCCGGTGCTGGTCGTCCACAAGATACGCCAGGACACCCTCACCTACCGTGTCCGACTGCAGGATGACCTCTTCGCCGTGAAAGAAGTGTGGGTGCTCCTCAAGGAGATCAAGTGTGACCACTCGCCGCCCGGCGCGCTGTCCGCTCAAGGGTGCGGCTATGCTCAATCCGACGACGACAATACTAAGAATAGCCAGTGAACGCACTTCTGGCATCTTAACACGGCGTTCACGGTTAGAATGTCGCATGCAGGAGCCGATTTCCGAGCTCACAACGAACCGGCTATCGTTGTACCTTCGCTTCCTGAACGACCTGCAGCGCCGAGAGGTAAAGACGGTGTCATCGAAGTCACTAGCCGAACAGTTCGGTCTCAACGCGGCGCTGATTCGGAAGGACCTGGCACACTTCGGCGACCTCGGAATTCGCGGAGTGGGCTATGTCGTAGAAGACCTTCGCCGCGAGCTTCGATCGATTCTTGGCCTGAACCGTCAGCTGAGAGTGGCCATCATGGGAGCGGGAAACCTTGGGCTGGCTTTGGCTGATTATCCCGGTTTCCGACAAGAGGGGTTTCAGATTGTCGCACTCTTCGACAATTTACACGACAAGATCGGGCGGGTCTCACGCAGCGGCGTATCGATCTACGACATTCTGGAACTCAAGGAGATCGCCAGGCGCGAAAGGATCACGATTGCGGTGATTGCCGTTCCCGCCACGTCGGCTCAAGCTGTCGTCAAGACGGTCATCGATGCTGGGATCAGAGCCGTACTAAATTTCTCGCCTGATACGCTCCGCGTGCCGGATTATGTCAAGCTCAAGAGCGTTGATCTGACCGTGTCACTTGAAGGTCTTTCGTTCTTCCTGGCGCGGGAAGGACGGAACGATGGTCCTGAGTGATGACCGGAATCCCATGACCGATGACGAGACCAAGCCGGAACTGTCACACATCGACCCCGAGGGTCGCGTTCGGATGGTGGATGTTGGTGAGAAGGCCGTGACAGCGCGCGAAGCGGTGGCGCGAGGCATGATTCAGATCTCGGCGGTGGCGCTCAAGTTGATCCGGACCGGAGCAGTTTCCAAGGGAGACCCGCTGCAGGCGGCTCGGATCGCCGGCATCATGGCTGCAAAGCGGACAGCCGACCTGATTCCTTTGTGTCATCCGATTCCTCTGACCCAGGTCGAAGTAGACCTTCGACCGTGCGATGATGGTTACGAGATTGAGGCGCGGGTCAAGACCACAGCGCAGACCGGTGTCGAGATGGAGGCCCTCATAGCTGTGACGATGGCTGCGTTGACCGTCTACGACATGGTGAAGGCGGTCGACCGCACGATGGTCATTGGAGAGATCCGGCTCATCAAGAAGAGCGGTGGCCGGTCAGGGACCTTCACGCAGGACTAGTGGAGTGTTCTCGTGCGTCGCGCCAGGCACCTAGCGTCGCCGTTAAGACCCGGCGAATAGAATTAACGGATGACCACCACCGAGATCCGTACGCTTGCTGACTTGCCGTTTCATTTTTCCGGGTGCCATCCGAAGTCGGCTTTGGTTCGGCGGTGCAGCCCGGTCGGTATCGAAGCGTTATCGAGCCGACAGTTCTTCGAGCAGATTCGCGACTTCAGTCTTGGATTGAAAGAGATTGGCGTCAGTCCTGGCGACCGAGTGGCCCTAATCTGCGAGACGCGTCCGGAATGGGTGGTGGTCGACCTTGGCGTGCTTGCAGCCGGTGCCGTTACGGTCCCGATCTACCCGACGCTGACCGCGGAACGGATCCGCTACATCCTTGCTGACTCCGGTGCGAGAACGGTCGTGGCGTCCGATGAGGAGCAGGTGGCTAAGGTTCGGGCGATACAGTCTGGCCTGGATGATCTAGAGACGGTCGTCGTCATCGACGCCGACAGCGGCAGGGTGGAGGCCGACTCGGCATTACACAGCGAGGTCAGTTTTACAGATGTAGAACGGCGGGGGCATCGTCGGTTGATGGTGGAAGACGGCCTGGCGCGAGAATTCAAGGAGGCTGCCTCTGCGATCAGCGCGGACCAGCTCGCTACGATTATCTACACATCGGGTACGACGGGCGATCCCAAGGGCGTCATGCTGACGCACGGTGCGATCGTGGCAAACGTGATCGACGCCGGCACAATGATCACCGTTAGTGATACCGATGACGCGCTGTCATTTCTTCCGCTGTGTCACGCACTGGAGCGGCAGGTTGTCTACCTCTATCTCTACAACGGCGCAACTGTGACCTTTGCCGAGTCGTTGGAGACAGTGGCTCGAGATATGAGGCGCGTCGGTCCGACGGTGATGACCGGTGTCCCACGGGTTTTCGAGAAGCTGCGCGCCCGGATCCTCGACGCCGTCTCGCAGGCACCGCCGCTGAGACAAAGACTGTTCCAGTGGGCGCTCGGCGTCGGTCTTCAGCGGGCACGTGCCTGTTTAGAGAGACGAAAGCCGTCTCTGGCCACTCGCGTGCAGCACGGACTGGCTGACCGACTGGTGCTCTCCAAGATCCGAGAGCGAACGGGTGGTCGCCTTCGTTTTGTCATTTCAGGTGGGGCGCCGCTCTCACTGATGGTCGCAGAGTTCCTCTTTGCGGTAGGTATTCCGGTCCTTGAAGGGTACGGTCTCACGGAGACGGCACCGGTCTTGACGGTGAATCCGGAAGGTGCCCCCTGCCTCGGGACGGTGGGAAAAGCGCTGCCACGTGTCAAGCTTCGGATCGCCGGAGATGGTGAAATCCTGGCGCGTGGCCCTAACCTCATGCTTGGCTACTATCAGCAGCCGGAAGCGACTGCTGAGGCGATCAAGGATGGCTGGTTCCATACGGGCGATATCGGTCACCTAGATGATGCGGGGTATCTTCGCATCACCGGTCGCAAGAAGGAACTATTGGTCACGGCCGGTGGAAAGAACATTGCGCCGCAACCGATCGAGCAGCGACTCAAGCAGGACCCGCTCGTGGCGGAAGCGGTGCTCATTGGTGACAACCGTCATTTCGTGTCGGCGCTGATCGTGCCAGAGTTTGCAACCGTTGCAGCCATGGTTTCACTTCCTGCCGAAATCGATCCGGCCACACTGGTTGTCCGCGACGACGTTCGGGCGCTCTTCGAGGTGGCTATCGGTCACGTCAACACTGAGCTCCCGCGGTACGAGCAGATCAAGAATTTCGAGTTATTGCCCACCGAGTTCAGCGTGGCGTCTGGCGAACTGACACCAACCCTAAAGGTGCGACGCCGAGTAGTCGTTGAGAAGTACCAGGAGGTTATTGAAGGTCTCTACACGGCCGCTTCTACGGAGCGGTAGGCGAGCGACGAGGGCCGGCCTCCCCGTCTAGATCCTAGAAGAGTCGTGCGTCGGTCAGTGGCCACCACCGAAGCTGGACTCGCCCGATGATGTACTTCTCAGGCACTTGTCCCCAATGGCGGCTGTCGGAACTGTTGTTCCGGTGGTCACCCATCACAAAGTAATACGACTCCTGAACAACCTCTGGGCCGTGGTCCTCATGGCTTCTGAACTCCGGAGGCACGAAGAGGTCGGGCTGGAGCACCTCGTTGACATACACTTGGCCGTCCTCAATCCTCACGGTGTCACCCTCTTCGGCGACGACACGTTTGACGAACGATTTGTCTGGATCGCGCGGGTAAAACAACATAACGATGTCACCCCGCTTGGGCTGACCAAAGAAGCGGTAGGTTGCTTTGTTCACGATCAGCCGATCTTGATCCTGGAGGGTCGGCTCCATGCTTTTACCCTCGACCCGCGCCACTTGGAATCCGAAGGTGACGATCAGGGTGGCGTAAACGGCCGCCGACGCAAAGGTTTTGAGCCAGGCCAGTAATTCTTCGCCCACGCGCGAGAACAGCATGCCTCGCCGAGCAACACGATTTTGTTCGAGCTGTATTGTCGCTACGACGAGGTCGCCGTCAGGCTCGGGGCCTTCCATCCTCTTCCTCTCGAGCTCCTGCCGCGTCAGCGACGAGGCTTCGGGCGTCAACGGCGACGTTACAGACTCAGATACTCGCGGAGCCGTTTCGTCTGGGCTCGGCTGACCGGAATCTCCGTCGCCTTGGCGTCCTTCATCTTCAGGATGTAGTTCCGACTGAACCACGGGACGATCTCCTTTACCTTATTGATGTTCACGAGGTGCGATCGGTGCACCCGCCAAAAAATCTCAGCATCTAGGTTAGACTGCAGCTCATCTAGAGTGCGAAAGTTCGACGTTCCAGTCAAGCAACCAGCCACGACCGTGATCGCATCGTCGACTAGTGACGCATACATAATATCGTCAGATGGTACCAGCTGAAAGCGCTCGCCCACCTTGAGCGCGATGCGCTCACGCTGCGTCCGCCGTTGGCTAACTTGCTGCAAGACCCGCTCCAGCTGCTGATCGTCAACTCTATTCTGAGCGGTGTCACGCTTCGACGTCAGACGACGTTTGACCCGTTCGATGCTCTGCTGCAGCCGGCGCGCTTCGACCGGTTTTAACAGATAGTCGACTGCGTTCACCTCGAACGCCTCGATGGCGTACTGGTCGTAGGCCGTCACGAACACGATCTGGGCGTCAACTTCTCGGATCAACAGCTCCCGCGTCACTTCGAATCCGGTTCGTCCCGGCATCTGGATATCAAGCAGCACAAGGTCGGGCTGCTGTTTTCGGATAATCTCCATCGCATCGAGACCGTTGCTGGCCTGGCCGACGACGTCGACATCGTCCAGTTGTTCGAGCAGAAAGCACAGCTCGTTCCGCGCGGGATTCTCGTCGTCGACCACGACCGTTCGAATCATCATGATTAGGCGGAGGCGCTCTGCGGTACATCGAGTTCGGGGATCTGTATACGGGTGCACGTACCCTGACCGCGTGAACTCTCAATTTTGAGATGGTAGTCCGCGCCGTAGATTACCCGCAACCGCTCATCGACGTTGCGTAGTCCAATCCCGCCAGACTGGCGAGGGTCAAGCTCGGCCTCGTTCATACCGCTGCCGTTGTCCACAACCTCGATCACGGTTTGACCAGGCTCTCGGCGGCTTCGGATCGTGATCTGGCCCCCTCCAATCTTCTGTCCGATGCCGTGCTTGATAGCGTTCTCGACGAGCGGTTGCAGCAACATACTGGGCATGATGAGGTCGAGACTATCGGGGCTGATGTCTTTCTTGACCACTAGGGTCGGGCCGAAACGGACAGTCTCGATGTCGAGGTACTCGTCAATCGACGCAAGTTCTTCCTTCAATGTCACGAACTGTTCTTGGCTCTTCAATAGACGCCGAAGTAGCCCGGACAGCTTGACGATCAGCGTACGGGCGGTCTCCGGTTGAGACCGAATGAGCGATGAAATCGAAGCGAGAGTGTTGAACAAGAAGTGCGGATTGATCTGGTTTGCCAGAGCCTCGACACGGGACGACATCAGCAGCTTTTCTTGCTCCTGAAGGCGATGCTCGATCCGTGCCGTGTTCCAAATTTTGATCGGGATCGCCACGCTGAGGACCGTGGCCAGGATGACCAAGACACCCAGCCAGACATTGAGCGGTGCCATGTAGAAAAGATGGTCGCCGAAGCGCGCGCCAAGTGCTTGTCTCAGTAGCTCGAGTCCGATCGGTGCGGCGAGAAGAATCATGAGCCAGTCCAGCTTGAAACGGATCATGCGCCAGGCGTGACGGTTCAGATCGATGAAAAACAATGGCGAGAAATGCCAAATCGCGTCTTTGGGGCAGACCTCGCGCAGTCCGCCGCCTGCGAAACCACACCCGACCGCGAACGGCATCGCGATCGCCTCGCCTGCGATGAGCGCCGGCGTTCCCGTCAGGGCCCCCACAATCGCACCAGCGTAGGGTCCAGCGATAAGACCCGCGAGAAATGACCCGGCGAGTGAGAGGTCGCCGGCGTCGTAGTTCAGAAGGAGTCTGGCGGCGACTCCGCCGCTCAGGGGAATACCAAGACTAAACGCGAAGATGAGCCGCTCGCGCCAGGCTCGCTTCTCGGTTAACAAAATGCGTTTGAACTGCCGGAACCTGACCAGCATTGTGGCCAGCGTGGCTACCACCGCCAGTTTTACGACTAGGGTTGTCAGTAGGAACTGGGCCGCCGTGAGAAAACGGGCTTCCTGTGGCACCTGGTGTCACTATAGCGATCGGTCTGGCACACTGTCAAACGAAGATATCTTCCAAGATGTTATAATTAAAGAACTTACGAGATATAATCTTTCTCAAGTGCGATCGAACGCGCGTATGCCTGTCTGTAATGGGGCAATCGGGACCATGCCCTACACGTATGGGGTATTTCTGAACCGTTCGTTTGACGCTCTGAATGTTCTTACTCTGGGCTTAGTCGAGCGAATCCACCGAACGTGCCGGGATACTACTTCCGACGGCGCGAGTCCCGAGAGGTCTATCACACGAGTGGTCGCTGCCGGCGCCTCAGTTAATTTGGAGTGAACTGTGGCGCCGGACCGGCTACCATGCTGGAGACTGTCCAGTCGATACACGGGGAGACGGCGGTACCGCTTGCCGCTCAGTCCAACGCGGAATTCCCAGACAGGTAGAAAAACGGACGATATTTATGTCATTACCCGACTGTTTGGCGCCCTACGCACGACGTTTTATCCGTCTCGGGGTAGGTTTGTGAATGGTTGTTGCGGTACGATACAGAATCACAACTGGGAGGTTGCCGCGATTGCGACCCAACCAGTCTGACGATCTTGCGGTCGATAACACGACACGCTATAGTCTTCCGGGTTAAGTGGGTTAAGCGGGTTAAGAAGGGCCGGAACTATTTGATATCGCTGCTCCAAGGTGGTGACTCAGGACAGAACGGCGGAGTGTTGGCGTCATCGGATCCTGCACACCGCGCTTTGTCGGTCACGGACGTCGAGAACGAATTTGTCAGAGAAGTCTACGCTGACATTTCTTCGTGGTACGACTACTTCTTTGGGCCCACGCTCCATGCTGGGCGTCTGGAGGCGATGCCCCGCCTCCCGATCACTCCCGGTGATAGCGTTCTTGAGGTAGGTGTCGGCACAGGGATCAACGCTCTGCTCTATCCCAAGCATTGCCGCATCACCGGCATCGACTTTTCGTCGTCGATGCTGAGGAAGGCCACACGGCGACTTGCCGACCATGGCGTCAGCAACGTTGAACTGGTCAAAATGGATGCCGCCGATCTCGAGTTTGACGACGAGTCGTTTGACCTCGTCTATGCGCCTTACGTCATTAGCGTCGTACCCGATCCGGTCAGAGTTGTTCGTGAGATGCACCGCGTGTGTCGGGTGGGCGGGCATGTCGTGGTGCTTAACCACTTTTTGAGCGAGAATCCCCTGTTGTCGCGGGCCGAGCGACTGATCTCCCCCCTCACAGTGCACATCGGCTTCAAGGCCGACGTCGACCTGCCTGGTTTTATAGCCCAGTCGGGGTTTGAGCCGCTCTCGATCGAGCGAGTTAACGTTCCCAAGCTTTGGTCGTTGGTGACCTTTCAGAAGAACCGCTCAGACGCTTGAGGTTGCTGGGGCGCGGATGAGTACATGCGTGCCAGGCCGACGTAGCTATAATCAATTGCAGTGACCGATTCAGCGCGCCTGCTGTGTGCGTCCGTCATTCTCCTCGGCTACTTGGACGGCGTGAGCCTTCAGGCTCAACCTCGATTCACGCTGGGTCAGGAACAGCAGTTTCATGAACAAGCCATGGCTGCGCTGGCGCACGGCCTACACGATGAAGCGATCGTACTGGCGTCGACCCGTCCAGACGATGACCCTTCCGCGGTGGCTCTGCGAGCCCGGGTCCTGATGCTGAGTGGCCAGTATCGTGATGCCGAAACCCTTGTCGCACCGATCGCCGAGGCGAATCCCGCGACCGTCGCCGGGCTAGAGTTCGCGCGGTTACTCACCCGGACGGGGAGGTCCGCGGAGGCGGCCGAGTACTTTCAGGCTGTGATCGATGCCGCGGTGGGTTCCCGCCGTGGGCTTGACTTCTACCGAGGAGGGCTTGCGTCGCGCGCACTTGGCCGCTATCGGGATGCGAATGCCTTCTTTCGGGATGCCTCCGCAGCCTCGCCAAGCGACCCGGCCGTGCAGACGGCGTGGGCGGAGCTTTTTCTTGAAAAATACAACCGTGCCGACGCCGTTCAATCGTTTCGAGAGGCATTGAACCTTGATAACCAGTGGGCCCCCGCACATCTTGGTCTGGCGCTTTCACTAGTTAACGAGAATCCGCCGGAGGCACGCGCCTCGGCCGAGCGAGCGCTGAAGATTAACCCGACGTTCGTCGAGGCTCATCTGTTTCTTGCCGAACTGGAGCTTGGCGATCGCAACGTCGACGCTGCACGAGCGTCGGTGGAACGCGCTCTTGAGATTAATCCAGCCAGCCTTGAGTCACGGGCGTTGGTTGCCGCCATGGCGTATCTGGAGGATCGTGTTAATGCCTTCGAGACGGAGGTGGCCCGTGTTCTTGAGATTAACCCTGGCTACGGTGACATTTATCGGATCGTCGGGAGCCATAGCGCCCGTGCCTATCGATTCGATGAGGCGGTGGCTCTCGTTCGGCGCGCGGTCGAGCTCGACCCGAACAACCCTCGAATTCATGCCGAACTGGCTATGCACCTGCTGAGAACTGGGGACGAGCGGGGTGCGCGTGAAGCTCTGGAGCAGGCATTTGCCGACGATCCGTTTAATTTGATTACCTTTAATCTGCTGAACATGATGGACACGCTTGACGAATTCCAGACGTTCGAGCGTGGCGACGTGATTCTTCGGCTGCATCGCGATGAGGCTGCGGTACTAAGTGAGTATGTGCTCGCCCTCGCTCAGGAGGCGCTTGACGAGTTGTCGGCTCGCTACGGCATCGACGTCGCTGGTCCGATCCTGATCGAGGTGTTTCCACGTCATGACGATTTCGCCGTGCGGAACCTCGGACTACCGGGCATGATTGGGGCATTGGGCGCCTGTTTTGGCCGGGTCGTGACGATGGATTCGCCCCGCGCGCTCCCACCTGGTGCTTTCAACTGGCGGTCGACTCTCTGGCATGAAATCGCGCATGTGATCACACTTCAGATGTCGGGTAACCGCCTGCCACGATGGCTCAGTGAGGGCATCTCAACGTACGAGGAAAAGCGGAAGCGACTCGAATGGGGGCGGGACCAAGCGATGTCCTTTGCCCACGCCCTCAACGACGGCGCGATTCTTCCGATCCGCGAGCTGAATAGTGGATTCTCGCGACCGGCAACGATATCGATGTCGTACTTTCAGGCATCCGTGCTGGTCGAGCATATCGTAGACACCCACGGTGAACCGAAGCTTCAGGAGTTGGTTAAGGCCTACGCCGACGGGGTCGAGACTGATGAGGCTCTGGCGCGTATCGGATTGAGCTTTGACACGCTGCAGGCGAGCTTCGACGAAGCGGTGGAGCAAGAGTTCGGCGACCTGCGTCGCGCGTTGCGTCCGCCGAACGGACCGGCACCTGATCCCGGGTCTGAGGACGGCATTGCTGAACTCGGACGGCTGGCGGTAGAGCACCCCGAGAGCTACCCGGCGCAGTTCTCGTATGGGATGGCCCTCCGGGCCGCTGGGGAACTCATGGATGCGCTCGAGTTCCTCGAGCGTGCGGCGAACCTCGCGCCTCAAGCCACTGGGATCGAGAGTCCACGCGGCGTTATGGCTGGGATTGCGCAGGAGCTTGGAGATCGGGAACGCGCGATGCGAGAGCTAGAGCGGCTCCTTGAGTACGACGCGACATCAATCGAAGCCGTTCGCGATTTGGCCGCGCTCTCCGAGGAGGCCGGTGACCAGGCACGCATGGCCCTGGCATACGACCGCGTGATCGGAATTGATCCCTTCGATCCGGTCTCTCACCACGCATTGGGTCGCATGGCGTTGGCTGGGGGAGACGTAGACCAGGCGATCTTCGAGTTCGAGGTCACGTTGGCCATAGGGCCGGTCGACCGGGTTGGTGTGTACTGTGACCTTGCCGAGAGTCTGCTGCTCGCCGGACGGTCTGACGCAGCCAAGCACGCGGTGCTCAGTGCCCTCGAAATCGCGCCCACCTACGAACGGGCACAGGAGCTCCTCCTGCGTGCGGTTGAGGGGGAGCCTTGATCCGGCTGGTTTCGGTCGCGGCATTCATTTTGCTTTTACTACTGACGACTGTGGTCCAACCTGCTACCCAGGAGCTTCGTCCCCCTCGGCTCGGTGACGACCGGCTCGTCGGTCTCAAGTGGACGTTCGTGCGCATCCGATACAGCTCGGACCCTGGTCGCCTGCAGCAGTTCAGACAGACCTACTGGAGTGACCCGTGGATCATCGATGGTCCAGTCGCCGAACAAAATCTCTCTCGCCGGATGGCGACAGTGACCACGATAAAGGTAGAGGAACCGGTGGTCCTGGAATTGGCCGACCCCGAGCTGTGGGAACACCCGTGGATCTACTTCGTCGAGCCAGCGAACGTGGAGTTCACCGATCCAGAGGTCGGTATTCTTCGTGAATTCCTCCTGCGTGGCGGCACCGCGACATTTGACGATTTTCACGGCCCGGTCGAATGGGATCTTGTCGAACATCAGCTCGGTCGGGTCTTTCCCGACCGAGCGATTGTCCGACTCGACCTAGATCATCCCGTATTTAGTTGCTTTTATGACCTTGATCGATATCCGCAGATTCCGGGTCTGGGGTCGTTCTTTAACAACGTGACCTGGGAGAAGGGCGGCTACGAGTCGCAGTTGCACGGAATCTTGGATGACGACGGTCGAGTAATGGTCTTCCTTAACTACAACACCGACATGGGTGACGGCTGGGAATGGTCGAACGCCGAGGAGTACCCAGCCTACATTCAGTACACCGCCCAGTCGTATCGAATGATCATCAACGAAATCGTTTACGCCTTGACACATTAGCGCTGTGGGTATGACATCCCTATTCGCAGTGGGATGTCATACTCACGAGACGACTGTGGTCATGGAATCATCAAGCGCAGCGGACATTGCTGATCGTGTGACACGAGGTCGAGAGCAGATTCTCGCCGAGCTCCGTAAGGTCATCATCGGGCAGGATGATGTCGTTGAGCTGGTGCTGACGGCGCTGTTCACGGGCGGGCACTGCCTGATCACCGGGGTGCCTGGACTGGCCAAGACGCTGCTGGTCAAGACGCTCGCCGATGTCCTCCATCTGTCGTTCAATCGGATCCAGTTCACACCGGATTTGATGCCTGCGGACATCACAGGCACAGATGTGCTTGAGGAGGAGGACGGGCATCGCTATCTCCGGTTTGTGAAGGGTCCTGTGTTCGCTCAGATTTTGTTGGCCGACGAAATCAACCGAACCCCACCTAAAACCCAGGCTGCGCTATTGGAAGCGATGCAGGAGTATCACGTGACCTCCGCTGGGAGAACCTACGAACTCGAGCGGCCGTTTTTGGTTCTTGCTACGCAGAATCCGATCGAGCTAGAGGGGACCTATCCGCTCCCAGAGGCCCAGCTGTCACGGTTCATGTTCAACGCGGTGATGTCGTATCTTGAGGAGGACGATGAAGTGCGCGTGGTAACGACCACGACATCCGACAAGGCAGGTTCTCCGAATCGTATACTCGACGGTCATGACGTATTGGAGTTTCAGCGGCTGGTTCGCCAGGTTATTGTGTCGGATGAGGTCGCCCGATATGCGGTTCGCCTCGTTGACGCGTCGCGCCCAGGTCGCGGGAACACGCCAGAGTTCGTCGAGAAATGGGTTAGGTGGGGCGCAGGCCTTCGAGCGTCCCAGGCGCTGATACTAGGAGGGAAGGCGCGGGCGCTCATGCAGGGACGCTACCACGTGTCAGTGGGGGACGTGCGCGCCCTCGCTTATCCCACTTTACGACACCGGATCATCATCAACTTTCTTGCCGAGTCAGAAGGCGTCGATCAGGAGACTGTCATCGCGCGCCTGCTCGACACCGTACCCCAGCCTCACAGCGGGATGTGACATGACCACCGCTCCTCGCGCCAACGAGCTGCGGTACCTTGACCCGCAGGTTGTGGCGCGGATTGGCTCGATGGAGCTTCGAGCCCGAACCGTTGTCGAGGGGTTCCTCATTGGCCTGCATCGAAGTCCTCACACAGGTTGCAGCGTTGAGTTTTCTGAATATCGGCAATACATGCCGGGCGACGACGTCTCGCTGATCGATTGGAAGGTCTACGCGCGGAGCGATCGGTACTACGTAAAAAAGTTTAAGGAAGAGACCAATCTCGAGTGTCATCTACTCCTCGATGTGTCCGGATCGATGGGGTACAGCTCAACCGCAATCAGTAAACAGGAGTATGCGTCGTATCTGGCGGCATCACTGGCCTACCTCATGAACCGTCAGAACGACGCGGTTGGCCTGATCGTCTTTGCCGAACGGGTGCTGAAGCAGCTTGAGGCGAGCGTGAGACCGGAGCACTTGAGGCGGGTACTCCTGGAGCTTGACAGGGTCGAGACTGGCCGCGGGTCGAACCTGGCAAAGCCGCTCATCCGTCTCGCCGACGCGCTGTCACGCCGCGGGATGGTGGTTTTGATTTCAGACTTGCTCGACGAGCCGGAGCGAGTAGTCGACGGCCTAAGGCGTTTGCGCTTTCGGGGGACCGACGTGGTTGTATTTCACGTACTGGATCACGCCGAACTAACGTTCCCGTTCGAGGGTGTCTCGCGCTTTGAGGACCTTGAGACGGGTCAAGAGGTGCAGGCCGTGCCATCCGCGATCCGCGGGGACTATCTCGAACGGGTCGAAGACCTCATTGCGTTCTACACTCGTGAGCTACGACTGAACGGTATCGACTACCGGCTCGTCGATACCTCGAAGCCCCTCGATCTCGCGTTACACGCCTATTTGTCAGCCCGTAGTCAGTTATATTGAAGTGAGGAGTCAGGATTCCTCGCCGATAGTTCAGGTCGATGTCATTCCTTTTCCCCGCGTTCTTCATCGGTGCGCTGGCCATTGGCGTGCCGGTCATGCTTCATCTTTGGAAGCGTGAGGCAGCGCCACGAGTTGCGTTCAGTGACATCCGTCTTCTAGGGAAGGCGCCTGTCTTGCAAACGAGCCGCCGTCGATTTCGAGAGCTATTACTGCTAATCCTTCGTATCGCCGCCCTTCTATTCTTGGTCTTGGCGTTTACTCGACCGTTCTTAGACGTCTCGGGGGCGCTGTCACGGGACCTGACCGTTGTCGTGCTCGATCGGTCGTTCAGCATGGGTGGACCGGAGGCGTTTCAGCGTGCCCGCGCGGCGGCGACTGCAGCTGTTGTGAACGCTCCTCCTGATCACGTTGTTGGTCTGGTGGTGTTCGACCATCAGGCCAGAGTTGCTTGCGACGCGACGCTCGACCGCTCCGCCGTCGTGGCGCGACTGGCAGATGTCACGCCGGGGTCAGGCGCCACTCGTTTCGCAGCCGCTGTGGATACGGCGGCCGAGATGTTTGGCTCTCGAGCAGGTCGGATTGTCGTGGTTACCGATCTGCAGGAGACAGGATGGGAGCGAACTTCTGACGTTGCCGTACCGCCCGGTGTCGTCGTGGAGGTATCTAGTGTCGCCCCCAGCGGGGCGAACCTTGCGGTGACCTCAATGAAGGCAGACCCACGTGGGGTTTCCGCGGTGATATTCAACAGCGGGACGGAGCGGTCAACAATCGTATCGCTTCACCACGATGGACGGTTATTGACCACGGACGAGGTGCTCGCACGGCGCGGTTCTACCGAAGTGAACCTCAATGTCGATCTACCGTCAACCGGCGCACTGCAGTTGACCGTAGATGATTCGGAGGGGGTCCCTGCAGACGATCGACGCTACCTGATTCTCGACCCGCCATCGCCGGCGACCATAGGAGTCGTTACGAACGGGGGACGTATCGGAGCGGGGGCCTTCTATTTGGAGAGGGCGTTATCGGCGGGCGAGGGCGAGCATCATTTTGAGGTCGTCGCGATCGCGCCGGATGTTGTGGCGACGCGTGAGCTTTCTGGTCTCGAAGTTATCGTGATCATCGGGACCCAGGGTCTTAACCGAGCGGGCCGCAAGCAGATCGCCGCGTATGCGGCTGACGGTGGTGGCGTGATGGTCGTCGCCGGTCCAACCTTAGAGCCACAACTTGTGACTGATATTCTCGGAGACGATCTGCCACTGATTCTTGAGCCGATGGATGCTGAGGTCGCGACCAGTTTTTCAGTGGTCGACCCGAGACACCCGATATTTTATCCGTTTGGCGGTTTCGTCGGCACTTTGGGACAGGTACGCGTGCAACGAGCGCTGCATGTCGTCGAGACTCCCGGCGCTCGGGTGCTCGCTCGATTCGAAGACGGAACGGCTGCACTTGCCGAGTACGCCGTGCACCAGGGAAGGGCGGTCGTCTTCGCGACAGATCTGAACAACGATTGGAATGATTTTCCCAGGCGTCCTACGTTTCTCCCGTTCGTCTACGAGCTGGTCCAGTATCTCGCGGCCGACAGGGAGAAGCCTCGAGAACTGACCGTGACTGATGTCCCCTTCGGCCTCGAGCCACAGCCTGGTCCAGCAACGTTACCTGGTTCCGGACGGCGTGTCGTCGTCAACGTCGACCCCCGGGAATCCGAGACGACCGGTTTGAGCGTTGATACATTCCTGAGTCATGTCCATGTTCGAGAGTCGGGAGAACTCATCGGGGTTGCTCACCGGCGAGAGGCGACTCGGGAATCCGAACAAAGCTACTGGTGGTACGCCGTGCTGGCGATGTTGCTCGTGCTTGTGGCCGAGGCGTGGCTCGGGCGCTCCTCCGTCTGACCATTTCTCGTTTGCTCGCCGTCTTAACGCGTGAGACAATACCGTGCTGTTGGGCTGTCCTTCTACCTGGCGACCTAACTCTTTTCTGAGCAATAATTAAGGGAGGGGTGGATATTTCGTGGAGCAATCCTCTCTTGACGACCTTCGCGCTCTGCTGACCCGGGTTCGGCGGCGCTGGATTACGGCGAACTCGATACAGGCGGGTGCCCGCGCGGCGGGCGTCTGGCTGGTGCTCTTAGTGGTCGTTCTGGCCACTGATCATTTCCTCGAGCCCGCAGACTTCACGATGGTTGTCCTGGCGATCGCAGCGTGTGCCTGTGCGCTAACCTTTACGGTCAGCACGCTGTGGTCGTTGCGACGGATCCCGAGTGACACGCAAGTCGCGCGCTTTATCGAAGAGCAGTGTCCACACCTCGAGGATCGACTGGCGAGTGCGACCCAAATCGTCGGGTCGGGTCAGTCGTCGGCGCTTGGTGGACTCGTCCTAGTCGACGCAGCAGCAAAGGCACGGTCTATCGACGTCGACCGCATCGTCTCATGGAATCAGGTTCGAGGGTCGATCCTGCGGGGTGCCGCCACGACCCTCGCGTTTCTGGTCGTTTTGACCGCTGGAAGTGGTCCCTTGCGCCGGATCGCTCAAACCACATGGCTTTACGCCTTCCCCTACACCGTCACGCTGGAAATTGAGCCGGGTGACACGCGGGTCGTTGCCGGTGAGTCGGTGCCGATTATGGCTCGGCTAGAGGGTGCGATCGGTAAACCGTCTCGGACGCCGCTTTCGGTGATGGTCACCGATGTGGATGGTCAAACCCGTACCCTTGACATGGAGGCGACAGACGGTGGGTATAGGGCGGTGGTGCCGCTAGTCACTGCTGATTTCACCTACCGGGTCAACGCCGCAATTCTTGTGTCCGACGAGTTCAGCGTCAAGACACTGTTTCCGCCAGGGGTTGACCAAATTGACGTTGCCTACCAGTATCCAGCGTTCACCAAACTGCCGCCGCGTGTTGAGACAGACGGTGGCGACATCTATGCCCCCTCCGGAACGCAGGTGACGCTCACGGTGTACACAGATGAACCGGTTAGGCGAGGTCGTCTTGACCTGGAGGCAGGCGGTTGGATGCCGCTCGTCGTGCTGGATGAGCGCACGCTTCAGACATCGTTTACGGTGTTAAGCGACGATTCCTATCGGGTCGCACTAGTCGACAACAACGGTCTGTCGAGCCCAGCGGACATCGACTACTTCATTCGAACCGTGCTTGACCGACCGCCGGAGGTTGAAATCACCCGACCCGGTGGCGACCTGGACGTCACCCCCCTCGAGGAGGTGGTGATCGAGGCGCGTGCCCGTGACGACTTCGGTCTCCAGCGCTTCGAGTTGGTGTACGCCGTGGTTGGTCAATCAGAACGATCCGTGGACCTGTTGCCCAGCGGATCGCAGCGGAGTGCGAACGGTCGCTACACAGTCTACCTTGAAGAGCTCGTTTTAGAGCCGGGTGACTTTATTAGCTACTACGCGCGGGCACTGGACACGAATACCGGCGAGGGGGCCGGAGAGGTCCGGAGTGATATCTACTTTTTGCAAGTGCGTCCCTTTAACCAGGAATTCGAAGACGCCCAGAGCCAGTCAACGTTATCAATGGATGCGACCGCACTAGACGACATCGTTGTGTTGCAGAAAGAGATCATTGTGGCGACCTGGAGGCTCGACCGCCAGGCGGTAGGGGCACGCCGCACCGCCGATGTCGACTCGGTCGCTAATACCCAGGAGGAACTCAGATGGGCCACGTCAAGACTGGCACAACGGTTGCTGGCGCGTGACCAGCGTGGCACTCCCCGGGCCCGCGGTCGATCCAGCGCTGAGGTTCAGGCGCTTCGCAATGCAGTGGCGGCCATGACTGAGGCTGAACTCAGGCTACGAGCTGACGAGACGAGTCGAGCGGTTCCGTTTGAGATGGACGCGCTTAACTATCTCCTTAGAGCCGAAGCCGACGTTCGTCGGAGGCAAGTGAGTACTCAGAAGAATGGTGCGGGTGGACGTAATGAGAACCAGGCGCGCGAAGATCTATCCGCGTTATTCGACCAGGAGCTTCGCCGGGACCAACAGACGAACTACGAAACCGGTCCACCATCGTCGAAGTCTGACAACGCGAGTAACGAGAGCGATGTGCGGCAACGTCTACGGGAGCTCGCCAAACGTCAGCAGGACCTGAGCCGCGACCAGGTTTCGCTGGCTGAGTCGGAAACCGACATGGCTGACGCTGACCGTCGACGGCAACTCGACCGGCTCACCCGCGAGCAGAACCAGCTTCGTGTCGAACTCGAAGCACTGGCTCACGACCTCGAACGACTTAAACCGAGTGGTCGGACGCAGCAGCCGTCCGGCGCGACCGAGGTCTCGGAACGGATGCGTAGAGCGACGAATGATCTGCGTCGAGGGGATACCTCCCAGGCGGCACGTCAGGGTCAGCAAGCGGCCGAGCGACTGCAGGATCTGCAGCGGCAGATGGAGAGCCGATCCGCTGGAGCAGAGCGTGCAGCGGTTGGTGAGTTTCAGCGAGAGGCCAGGCAACTGAGGGACCAGCAGCGCCAGATGGCGTCGGATACCCGTCAGTCTGAACTTGGCCTGCCGGCGGATGAGACCCGCACCGGGCTGGCCGCGCGTGGCGATCAGCTGGCCGATCGGATCGAGTCGCTTGAAGATCAGATGCAGGACCTGCTCCCCCGAACGTTCGAGGATGTGCAACAGGCGTTACGTGACGCGATCGAGAAACTTCGGACGGCGAACGTGGCGGAAGCAACACGCGAAGTGGCGAACCGACTCCGTCAACCGGCTACGCCGTTCGAGTCGTCTGACGCCGAGAGAGATGGTGAGACTGAAGCGATTGCGGCCGACATCGGTGCCCTTGCCGAGGTGCTCGACCAGGTTGCAGAGCGTCTGGCTTCGGCACGAGCGCAGAGTGCGAGCGCTCAGAGTCTGGCCGAAGAACTACGAGAGGCACAGGTGTTACGACGAACTCTCAACGAGATCGAAGCGCAGCTACGGAGGCCCTCCGCCCCCGTCGGTTCGGCTCAGGACGCCCCGGCCGAGTCACAAGGTGGCGAGTCGGTCGAGGCCGGTTTACCGTCTCGCTCAGATGGTTCACCATCGTTGGGACAAGGCAGTTCTAATAAGGATCGTGAGTTAGTCATGCTGCAGGAGAGATTGATACGACAGCTGGCGCAGTCGACACAGTTGCTTGAGCAGCTGAGGCGCCAGCGTCCCGGAGCCGAGCAGGACCTCGAACAGTGGGCCAAACAGTGGCGAAGCGGGATGGTTTCTGGAACCGAGACTGCTAAGCAGGACTTATCCGCCTGGGAGAGCCTTCGTGACGACATCTGGGTGGTGTTGGAGGCCTTCGAGGCGTCGCGCGTGCGTGACCTGCGCGAGGAAGAAATCGGAGGTCGCCTAACCGTCGGTCCGAGCGAGCAGATGCCTGACGCGTACCGCCGACTCGTCGAGCGCTACTATCAATCGCTCGCGATTCAATCGGAGCTCCCGTGACGACACTTGCATCTGACTGGCCTGCGCTTGCAACCATATCGAAGCCATGAGTCTGGCCACCGCACCCGCATGGTGGGTGCTCATTGCTCTCTCTGCTGGCGCCTGCCTCGTCGTCTACGCCGCTTACGGACAGCCGGATATGCTGCTGTCGTGGCGTCAGCGGAGCATTCTTGGAGGTCTTCGTATCACGTCGCTGTTGCTCCTCATACTCTTCCTGCTGAAACCTGTTTCGACTGAGCCTGCCGCGATGCTGGAAGCGGTGGTTCCGGTTCTTGTTGACGCGTCACGCAGTATGCGGTTGACTGATGCGACAGAGGGTCGTCGGATCGATCGTGCTATCGCGGTCATTCGAGAACAGATCCTCCCGTCGGTGGAGACCGAGTTTCAGGTCGATGTCCTCACCCTCAGTGACGACATCCGTCAGTCCAACGTCACCGCACTCGCATCGCTGGAACCCGATGGGGACCGCAGTGACTTTCTCAGAGCACTTACCGAGGTCGAACAACGATACGCGTCACGGATGGTTGCCGGTTTGGTGCTAGTGACGGACGGCGGGGACACGTCGGGACGCGAGATTGCCGACGTAGCGGCGGAAATTGGCTTTCCCGTCTATACCGTCGGGATTGGCTCCACACGACTGACACGCGATCTCCAGGTGACCGGTCTCACCGCTGGCGCTGCGCCGGCGGCCGAGTCCGTCGTCGATATCGATGTCTCGGTGGTTAGTCATGGACGCGGGCTGGAGCCGTTCGAGATCAAGTTACTGGAAGACGGGCAGTTGGTTGAGGTCCGCCGCGTGACACCACGTGACAACGGGGTTCCCATACGAGCTGTGTTTCAGGCCTCACCCAAATCCGACGGCGTCACGCTGTACACCGTCGACATCGACCCCGAAGCTGGTGAACTGGCAATTGAGAACAACTGGCGAAGTGTGCTCGTGCAGCCGCCGAGGCGTCCGCTCCGTCTTCTAATGGTTGAAGGGGCCCCGGGGTATGAGCACACCTTCTTGAAGCGGGCCTGGAACCGCGACCAGGGCATTGCGCTCGACGCAGTCGTCCGGAAGGGACAGAATGACAAGGGCGAACACACTTTTTATATTCAGGGTGACGCACAGCGGACCGCTGCCCTGGGTGCGGGGTACCCGGTCGACCGACTCACGTTGTTTCAATACGATGCGGTCATTCTTGCGAATGTCGAGGCTGAGTCTCTTGATCCGGCTCAGTTGGATCTTACCGCCGCGTTTATTGAAGACCGAGGGGGCGGTCTGTTACTGCTTGGATCACTGTCGCTGACCGGACCGGGCTTGGTGGACTCACCACTCGAGGCCGTGCTCCCGCTGGACCTGTCGCCACGAGGCCTATCGAGGGAGTCCCCAGTCGCTGACGCTGAACTGGACAGAGCGATCGTAACGAGCGATGGGCTTATCCATCCGATCATGCAGATCGGAGGCACAGTGACCGAGACGCGTGAGCGGTGGGAGCAGCTGCCGCCGCTGGGTGGCAGTGTCGCTCTGGGGCGGTCGAAACCTGGAGCGTCGGTGCTGGCGGTCGTGCCAGGGCCCGGTGGCGACATTCGTCCCTTGGTCGCGATCCAGCGTTACGGTCGCGGACGGTCAATGGTGTTCGCGGGTGAGGCGGCGTGGCGGTGGAAGATGTTGCAGCCGGCCGCGGACCGCACTTATGAGAGATTCTGGGGCCAGGCAGCGCGTTGGCTGAGTGCCGGCGCGTCCGGCCCCGTGACCGTCTCGGCGCAGGGCGCGCAGGCACCGGGTGATATCGTGCGGCTCGATATCTACTTGAGAGATGACTTGTATCGGCCAGTCGTTGGCGCCGATCCGGATGTCACGATTCGAACTCCAGAAGGTCGCCACTCGACGGTCAGCCCTGTACTCGTTGATGCTGGCGAGGGCCGGTATACGGCCAGCTTCGAGGCCGGCATGTCTGGTGTCTATCGAGTCGAGGTCTCGGCCGATCGTCGCGAGACGCGGCTGGGTTCGGCGACCGAGTGGGTGCTAGTGGGTGGAGTGGACACCGAGTTTGCCGATCCCAGGCTCGACGTCGGCCTCCTTCAGCGGCTCGCCGATGCCACGGGTGGTGACCTGTTGACGCTTGCCGATCTCCCAACCCTCTCGCAGCGTCTTCTATCGACCGCGTCAGGTGTCCATGAGCAGACTCGCGAGCTGTGGCATAGCATCTGGAGCTTCCTTTTGGTCATGTTGCTGTTATCGAGCGAGTGGTCCCTCCGGCGTGCATGGGGCTTGAGGTAGCCGACGTGAAGAGACAGCAGGCGTTCGGGGTGGCCGTACTCTGGGTTGCGATGACTCTCGGGGGGACTCCGGCAGCGTCTGCCGACGACTACTTTACCTTGATCGTGGTCGGTGCATCGGGTGGAGGAACATACGTTGAGACCTACGAGCGCTGGGGGCAAGATCTGGTATCGGCGTTGCGCGACCAGGGTGAGTTCAGCGACGATCACTTGATCCTCCTCGGTGAGACGCCAGGCCCAGGGGTTGGACGGGCGTCCCGGGAAGGGGTGACCCAGGCGTTGAGAGACCTCAGTGCCCAGATGACCGCCAAGTCGGTCCTCCTGGTCGTGCTGATGGGCCACGGCACCTATGATGGTGTCGACGCCAAGTTCAACCTTGTCGGTCCAGATCTTGAGTCGCGGGAGTGGGCGGCGCTCCTGGACGCGTGTCCAGGTCGGACCGTTTTCGTCAATACCACCGCTGCGAGTTATCCGTTCGTAAAACAGCTTGCTCGTCCAGGTCGTATCGTCATTGCGGCCACTGCGACGTCGGCCCAGCGGTATGACACCGTGTTTCCAGAGTTTTTTGTCAGGTCGCTGACCCACGAATCGGCTGATGCCGATAGAGATGGTCGTGTCTCGGTCTGGGAGGCCTTTGCATACACGAGTGAAGAAGTCCGACAGTGGTATCAGCGCCGGGGACGGTTGGCGACCGAGCGAGCGATTCTCGATGACAGTGGCGATGGTTCCGGACGTGAAGCAGGGAAAGACGGCCATGACGGCGTTATTGCTGCCCGGGTGTTTGTGGGTGCGGGTGTTGGTCCACCGCCAACCAGGAGCGACCCGTCACTGGTACCACTCGTTGAGCACCGTAACGACCTTGAGAACCAGGTGGCCGATCTACGAAGCCGTAGGGATGAACTCGAGGCCGCGGCCTACAAACGTGAGCTGGAGCGGCTTCTTATCGAGTTAGCTCGCGTGTCTCATGAGATCCGCCGGCGAACTATCGCCGGTTGATCGGAATGCGACTTGCTTCCACGATGCAGTGCAAGAACTGCCAGACAGAGATTGACGACAAGGCGCTCATCTGTTTCAGGTGTGGTGTTGCCACCGTAGAGCCAGTCCGTCGCCAGGTCGAGGTGGCGCCCCGACGTGCGCGGAAAACTAAGCCGTTTTTACTGGCCGCCGTATTCTTTGCCGTCGTTGGTGTCTTTCTGACGCGTGCCTCGGAAGCGCAGTCCACCTCGCCGACCGTCTGGCTCATATTGGGCGTGGCCGGCGTACTGCTTGTGTATCGGTTACGCTTTTGGTGAAGTTCGCGACCGGCAGCATTGGTGCGGCTGGAACGGTATCGCCACGACGAGCGAGCGCGAGGCGCCTCCCGGCGCTCGATACGTCGAGCCGATAATCAGGCCCGTTTCTCGATAGGCACGAAGTCCCGTTCATCCTCGCCGAGATACACCTGCCGCGGGCGTGCGATCCTCTGGTCCTTGTCCTTGAGCATTTCCTCCCACTGGGCGATCCATCCAACGGTCCGGCCGATAGCGAAGAGTACGGGGAACATTGCCGGTGTGAACCCCATCGCCTCGTAGATGAGACCGGAGTAGAAATCGACGTTCGGATACAGCTTGCGGGAGACGAAATAATCGTCTTGCAGGGCGATCCGTTCAAGCTCGAGCGCCACTTCTAGGTGGGGGTTTTTACCGGTGACCTCGAATACGTCATAGGCCGTGTCCTTGATGACCTTGGCGCGCGGGTCGTACGACTTGTAGACACGATGCCCAAAGCCCATGAGCCGTCCTTCGCCATCCTTAACCTTCTTGACAAAGGCTGGAATCTTGTCGACCGTCCCGATTTCCTCCAGCATCTTGAGAACAGCCTCGTTGGCTCCGCCATGGAGTGGTCCATAGAGGGCCGCGGCCGCGCCGGCGAGTGACGCGAACGGGTCAGCTTGTGAGCTGCCGATGCCGCGCATCACGCTGGTACTACAGTTTTGCTCGTGGTCGGCGTGCAGTATGAATAACACGTCGAGCGCGCGTTCAAGGATCGGGTCAGGCGCATACCGAGGCTCGACGCGTTTGAAGAGCATCGAGAGGAAGTTTCCGATGAAGCTCAGGTCAGGGTCCGGGTAGACGTATGGTTGGCCGATGCTGTGGCGGAAGGCATAACCCGCGATACTTGGAACTTTGGCGATCAACCTCGCTACCTGGGTGTAGCGGGCTTCGTCGTCATAGACCCGTTTCGCCTCCGGATAGAACGTCGAGAGTGCCCCTACGGTGCTCAAAAAGATCCCCATTGGGTGGGCGTCGTATCGGAATCCACCCATGAACATCTTGATGTTCTCGTGGAGCATTGAGTGGAGGCTGAGCTTCGTGTCCCACGCCTTGAGCTGCGATGCGGTCGGCAGCTCACCATTGAGCAGCAGGTACGTTGTCTCTACGAACGTGCTCTTTTCTGCCAGTTGCTCGATCGGATACCCACGGTATCGAAGGATACCCTTGTCCCCATCGATGAAGGTGATGCGGCTCTTACATGAGGCGGTGTTCTGGAACGCGGGGTCATAGGTCATTAACCCAAACTCGTCTGGGTCAACCTTTATCTGGCGAAGGTCAAGAGCTCGAATTGTCCCGTCGCTAATCGGGACCTCGTACTGTTTGCCGGTTCGATTGTCGGTAATCGTTAAGGTATTAGCCATGCTCTCCCATCCCTGCGTCCGAGCTGCCCGCGTGTTCGACCTCAGTCATCAGAAACCAAGACTGTGTCATCAGCCCCTATGTCATCGGAGGCGCTACCCTGACTCGAGAGTGACGAGTTCGTGTCACAAGGCACACTGTACCCTCCATCCGTCCAGTTTCGTAGGTCGAGTAGCTTGCAGCGCTCGCTACAGAACGGCCGCCAGTCTGGCTTAACGGTCTGTCGCCGACAGTACACACAGATCGACCTAGGCATCGTCCCGAATTAAGAAGCACATTCTATCAGGCTCGTCGTCATTGCCCTGTGACGATCATTTCAACCGCGTAGAGCGACGTGCGAGCGGTTAGAAACAGCGTGGTCCCGTTAGCTCCGCCGAATGCCAGGTTGGCAGGAGTTTCCGGAACGGCGATTGATGCGATTTGCACGCCATTCGGGTCGTAGACGGTGATGTCTTGGCCCGTGAGGTAGACATTGCCCATCTCGTCCAGGGTCATTCCGTCTGCGCCTTGGCTGGCGAACAGACTCTTGTCGTTCAGGGAGCCGTCGTCTGTCGGTGTATACACGTAGGTGCGTCCAGCGCCGTGGTCTGCGACATAGAGGCGGCTCCCATCCGTCGTGCCGACGATGCCATTGGGACGCACTAGGTCGTCAGCGACGTCCCTGATCTTTGTTCGATCCGGCGAGATGTAATAGACGTGGTCCCCCTCCATTTTCTTGTCGTCGTCAGCGCCGTATCGTGGGTCGCTGAAATAGACACCACCTGTCGGATCGACCCAGAGATCGTTGGGACTATTGAATCGCCGCCCCTCGAGCTTGTCGGCCAGAATCGACATTTGACCGTTCGCGTCGATTGCGGTCACTCGACGGTTGCCCATCTCACAGATTAAGAGCTGGCCATCGGGGGTGAATCGGAGACCGTTCGCCCGACCCGTGGCCTCCCGAAACGTCGAAATGCTATTGCCGGGTGTCCAGCGATGGATACGTTCATTCTGGATGTCCGAGAAATAGAGGTTGTCATTTATATCTGCGGTCGGTCCTTCAAGGAACCCGAATCCGCTGGCAAGGCGCTCGACCGTCGCCCCAGAGGCTACGAGAGGACGGTTCTGTGTGCTCGGTCGAGCCACAGTCAGGAGAAATCCGATTACCAAGCTCACAGCAACCTTACGCATCACCGTCCGGGCTTCACCGCGGGCATCTTTCGACGGTTGGTTCCTCGCCGATTCGGCGGACCGGCGTTGTGTCTCTCACGATCGACGACTTCCAAGAATCGGTCAGAAAGTAGCTGTGCGACGATCATGTGCAGCGAGTTCACGCAGATGTCGGTAGCGGTTATTCTCATGGAGTTTCGATAAGATCAACGACTCTCTGGCGAGCGTGAGTTGACCCGGCTGGACATCCTATCATGACTGTCTCACAGCCTTTACGACGACCCGTGGAGCGACTGCTGCGTGCTCTAAGCAAACACCTTCCCAGGGCACTCAAGGGCGAGATCGAGTCGCTTCACAAAGGCCGCGTAGCCACTCGTCGGCTCCGGGAGATTCTACCGCTGTGTGCCTGTGAGGTGCCTGGTGGGGTAGCCAATAGGGCGCTGCGTCGAGTACGTCGCTTGGGGAAGATTCTGGGCGACGTTCGCGAGATCGACGTGTCAATCGGTGTGGCCGAAGAAATCATTCAGGCTGGTAGCGTTGACACTGCGTCTGGTTGGCGTCTACAGCAGCACTTGCAGGATCAACGCCAGGAGCAGCGTGAACGGATGCTTGACCGCCTGTCGTCGCTCAATGTGTGCAAGCTTGAACGTGATCTCGCCGACGTTGCCAGAGTCCTTGGAATTCGCCAGCAGACCGGCGGGTGGGTGCAGATGTTAGCCGTCCGGATGGAACGTCGATCCGAAGGGGTTCAGCGCGCCATTGGCGAAGCTGGTTCACTTTACGTCTCTGACCGAGTTCATCGCGTCCGAATCGCGACAAAGAAGCTGCGCTATACGCTTGAGTTGGCCAGGGATACCGGGAAAGTTCGGACACGGGAGGCAGTGCGGGAGCTCAAGGAGGCCCAGGAAGTTCTCGGTCGGTTACATGACCTCGAGGTGCTCGGTAGGCTGATTCAAGATCTCACGGTGTCGACAGACGACGCTGACGACCTACTCTTGCATGCCGCCCTCGAGTCATTGAGACTTACCCTTAACCGCGACTGCCGTGATCTGCATAGTCAGTACGTTGGTAAACGGGAGTCGCTTCTTCGGGTCTGTCGAGATACGGCGGCGTCTGCGACCCGCGTCTGGTCGGAGCGTGGTGGGGCGTTGTCTCGGTCCGATCCAACGCGAATGGTCGCCCGAGCGCTTAGGATGACGGCTCCAGTGCCAAAGGCCAATTCAAAGGGCTCAGCCTAGCAGGCTACCCTTGCCCTCCGCGCAGCACCCAGCCGAGGACGGCGCCGCTGACGATTAGCCAAGTTGAATTGGGACGCCAGACCGTCAGAGTCGTTCCAGACGCCACGAGCAGGGCCGCCGTCGGCAGGTCGACGATTGCGGCGCGTCCAAGGTGCCACGTGACCGCGACCATGAGGCCGAGCGATGCGGCCGCCACGCCGTCGACCAGGTCGCTCGCGAGCGCGGACGCGCGCAAGCGTCCGATCAGCGGATGGGTCACGGCGACAAAGATGAAACCGGGCGCAAAAATCGCAAGAGTGGCTAGGACGGCGCCGCTCCATCCGCCGAGCAGGAAGCCGATGAACGTGGCCGTCGTGAACACCGGGCCCGGCGTCATCTGTCCGACCGTGACCGCATCGATTAGCTGCTGCTCCGTAAGCCACGACCATCGTTCGGTCAGGTCCGCTCGGAGAAACGCTAGTAGCACATAGCCGCTACCAAACAGAATTGAACCGACCTTGAGGAAGAACAACGTGAGTCGGGTCAGGGTCACCGGGACCGCCGTCGCGGCGGCCAGAGTTGCCCCACAGACAGTCGCGGCGGACACCGTTAGCATGACGAAGATGCCCGCCACCGTGGCGCGTGCTACGCGACGAGCTACCAAGGCGACGATTCCGCCTCCGGCAAGAAGTGTGAGTTCGTTAACGCCGCCGATGGCTAGCGCGGTCGCCGCTAGACCGATGACCGTTGATGTGATCCCTCCGCTCACACTGCGTGTGAGCTTCCCAACTGCCTGCAGGATGATCGCGATGATGACCGGGCCCACTCCATACGTCAGCCACGCGACCTGAGGCGTGTCTCCGTAGCGCGTGTATCCCCAGGCGATCATCATCACTAGAAGACAGGCCGGGACGATGAAACAAGCCCCAGCGGTGAGTAGGCCAGGGAGCCCACCGCGCTTGTAGCCGATGTGAAGAGCCATCTCGGTCGAATTCGGTCCCGGGATGAGATTGGTGACTGCCAAGAGATCGAGAAACTCCGAATCGGTCATCCAGTGCCGTCGGTCGACGACCTCGTCCCGCATCATTGCAATGTGGGCCGCCGGGCCGCCGAAGGCGGTAATCCCGAGCCGTAGGAAGAGGGCTACCAGCTGTTTCACGGTTGTCTCTGGTGTCGATCGTCAGGCGATGGCAGTAATGGGCAGCGACGCGGGGTGTGGCCCGTGTCACGAGTAGGTGTTTGACATTCGTGTTTGCTACGATAGTCGAGACGCGGTGACACTTGTGGAGTGTTCTCGCCGCGTCTTATCGGTCAATGATTTGTAAACTCGTTCACACGGCAACCCTGGTTGTTCTGCTCGGCACGGTCGTGTCGGTCCAGGCACCAGTACCGGACGTGTCCCAGTTGGGCCCCCAGGTCGGAGAGCATGTTCCGACGTTCTCGCTCACGGACCAATACGGCCAACAGCACAACTTGGAGTCGCTCATGGGTCCGAACGGACTCTGGCTTTATTTCAGTCGCTCGGTCGATTGGTGACCGTACTGTAAAACGCAGCTCGTGGAGCTGCAAAGTCGTCGTGACGCGCTACGGGCTCAGGGGTTCGGCGTTGCTGCCATTCTGTATGATCCTCAAGAGACCCTAAGGGTTTTCTCCGACCGGTGGGGAATCGACTTTTCGTTGCTCTCCGATGTTGGGTCGGTGGTTATTCAGCGGTACGGCATTCTTAACCGCGAAGCCGAGGGCACCCGGGTATCCGGAATTCCGTATCCAGGCACCTTCATTCTGGACCCTTCAGGTCGCGTCGTCGACCGCGTTTTTGAACCTAGGTATCAGGAGAGGTTGACCGTCTCGAGCTTCGCTTTACGGCTTGGCGATTCGATCACCGGACAGGATCGCGATGCGACCCGGGTGGAGACCGACCATTTGGAGTTGGTGTCATACGCCAGTGATACTGTCGTCGCACCGGGTAATCGCTTTTCGCTCATTGTTGACGTGATGCCAAAGACCGAGATGCATGTCTATGCTCCTGGCGACCACACGTATCAGGTGATCCGCCTCCGTCTGGACACACCGGAGTTCATCCAACAACAGGCCGCCGTCTACCCGGTCTCGACGCCTTACCGTTTCGAGCCGCTGCGCGAAACGGTTTCCGTCTATGAGGCGCCATTTACGTTTGTCCAGGAGATCACGATTTCTATGAACGATGAGACTAGCGAGTTGGCCCAGACTGGTGATCCCCTGATCATCGAAGGCACGCTCGATTACCAGGCGTGTGATTCCGAGATCTGCTACCTGCCGGCCCGGGTGCCGCTGCGGTGGGAGTTTGAGTGGAGAGCGCTGGTGAGGGATTGATGCGAGTCAGCCGAACGTGTCCTGTCTCTTCGACTTCTCGTGCCCTACAGCTCCCTTACTCCATGGCTACGAATCAGGAAGTAGCACGCCACAGTTGACAGCAGTAGGCCATTGACTGCGATCACGACCTGTTCGGATGACAGTGCGATGAAGTAGCCGCTGATGAGACTCCCGAGTGGCATGCCGCCCCGGAATGCCATCATATAGATGCTCAGCACGCGGCCCCTTAACTCATTGGGGACCGCCAACTGCACCAGTGAGTTGGTGAGCGCGAACACCACCAGCAGCGTTGACCCCGCAAAAAAAAGAATTACGTAGCTCAGGCTCGTGATCGGTAGCGACGCAAACGTCGTGACCAACCCCCCGAACGCGACCTGCACGACGAGCAGGGTTCGGCCCATGTGCTGGAACTTTCCGAGCCATGCGACCGTAAAGGCCCCCGCCACGGCGCCGCCTCCAAGCGCGGCCATCATCCGGCTCAGGTGTGCGGCGTCGTCGGCGAAGATCGGGAGGAAGGCGCGGACTGGCACTCCAAGGGTCGTGGTCGCCATCGCTAGTACAGTCAACGCCAGCAGCGCAGGCTGGCGACGAACGAACGATAGACCACTTTTGAGCTCGACCATAAGGCGTTGCCGGGTGTCAGTCGTGGGTGTCGGAAAACGCATCAGGCTCAAGACGATGATGACGGCAAGAAACGACACGCTGTTGAGTCCGAAGCAGACCGTCATACCCAGTGCCACGAGCACACCGCCTCCAATTAGCGGCCCGACCATCTGAGCTAGGTTGAACTGAACGGAATTCAGCGCAATAGCGTTTGGCAGAGTCGAACGTGGTACCAACGATGGGATCATCGACTGAAATGCCGGGCCACCGAAGGCCTGTGCTGTCCCGGTTAGGAAAGACAGAGCCAGGATGTAGTGAATCTGGACGACGTCAAAGAAGACCAATCCTGTCAAGATCAAGGCGCAGAGCATTTGGATCGTCTGCGAGGCGATTAGGAGTTGGCGTCGGTCGTGGCGGTCGGCGATCACGCCGCCAATGAGCGTGAAGAGCAATAGAGGAAGCTCTCCGAGAAATGAGTCAAGACCCAGAAGAAAGGCTGAGCCGGTCAGAGTGAGGATCAGCCACTGTTGCGCGAATCGCTGCATCCACGTTCCTACAGCTGACGTGAAGGCGGCGAGCCAGAGGTTGCGGAAATCGGGAAACGCAAACGCCGCCGCAAGACGTCGAAGGATCCGTCCACCGGCCGATGCCGGGGTAGCGTGTGTCGCTATGGGATCAGGGGAGGTGCTCTGAATATCGTCTACCGGTTTGGCCAAGGAAGGTACAGCCCTTCTCCGAGGAAGACGATGCTGGTCCAGCGCCCTTGCGAGAGTCGATAGAACGCCAGCGGCCCGAGTGCGGCAACAGGCGTCCAGATTCCAATCTGTTGAGACATCGAGAGTGAGGTAAGGGTTTGTGTCACGGTGAATCCGACAACCGGTAGCACGAGTGTGAGTAGAAGATTCACATAGACGGCGCCGAACCACTGACCTGGCTCACGTTCGAACCGTTCGCCGCAGGCCTCGCACCGGACGCGGAGTCGAAACGTCGTTTGGAAAAGATGCCCGTGACCACAGCATGGGCATCGGAGTTTGAATCTGCGTAACAAGATGTTGACGAGTTCGAAGAACATCACGTCCTCTTGTTCATTTTAGCAGGCCGCTGTTGGAGATTGACCAACCTGCTGAGCTTAGATACAATAGGCGAACAAAAAGCGAAATGAACACAAATATAGCCAAACTTGAGTCTCTACTACACGCAAAGAGCCTCGGCGATTCACTCGTTTCCTCGCGTCTGTTACCTGTGGAGCGCTTGGCCACGACAGGCGTGAGTGAACTCGATAAATCTCTGGGTGGGGGGCTTGCTCGGGGACATCTTTCCGAAGTTGTCGGTCCCCCTTCATCTGGGCGGACAAGTGTGCTGGCCGCAGTCATTGCAGCCGCCACCGACCGAGGCGAGGCCGTAGCGCTTATCGATACGTTCGACAACTTCGACCCGGTATCGAGCCAGGCGGCTGGGGTCGACTTGTCTCGTGTGCTCTGGGTCCGCGGACGCCAGAGTGCACCACGAATGGCCTTTCACTGTATCGACCAGGCTGTCAAAGCGGTAGGTCTTGTCACGCAGACCGATCGATTTGGTGTCATCGCAGTTGATTTTGCAGAGGCTCCGGCGCAGGCTCTCCGGCGTTTGCCGTTTACAACCTGGTTACGACTAGCGCGTGCCATCAAGGGGAGTGAGACGATTGGAATCGTCGTTGCCTCTACAGCAATGGGCAGGAGCGCCGGTGGTCATTCGATCGTTCTTGGGGTGTCTCGCTCAACGCAATGGTCAGGTGACGCAACGCAAAACCGAGTATTTCGCGGAATAGACATTGATACGCGTGTGGAGTCGACACGTTATCCCAGTTATCAGCTTCGACTCAAAACTCACGACTCACGACCCACGACTCACCACTTTTAACCCACAACCCACGATTCTCTCTCCCATGTTCGCCTGTCTCTACCACCCACCACGTTCCACCACTTCTCGTTCCGGATTGGATCTCATAAATACACTCGTACACCTTGCACACGAGCACTCGCCACGAGTCGAGGTGCATGGTCCAGACCTTGTCGTGATGGATGTACATGGGCTGAAACATGTGTGGGGTCCCCCACGTGAGATGGGTGAGCGATTGCGACGCGTTGCTGCTGAGCGGGACCTTGGTATACGCGTCGCCGTTGCTGGGACGAAAATGGCGGCCTTGCTGGCGACACAGGGACGGTGCGAGCTTACGATTATTCCATCACACGCTGAGGCCGAGGCGCTGTCGACTTTGCCGATTTCAGTTGTAAAGCAGCTTTCAAAAGCGCAGACCAGCATTCTGGGTAGACCGATACGAACACGTCGGTCAAGTTCCGAGCGTACCGTGGGTTCGGTTGCATTGTCTTCACGTGTCGTATCAGTGCTCATGTTGTTGCCTGTGGTGCAGCGCTGGGGGGTCAGAACGCTTGGTGAGCTTGCGGCTCTGCCAGCGAACGAACTGTTCAGCCGATTGGGCCACGGTGGCCTGGAGTTCCAGAGGATCGCACGTGGCGAGGATAGTCGGCCGCTTGTCCCAGAGGCAGTGGCAGAACGGTTCGAGGAGACGGTGACACTTGAGTGGCCGATCGAAGGTCTCGAACTTCTGTCATTTGTACTCGGCCGGGTACTCGATCCGCTGTGTGCGCATCTCAAGAAGCGTGGGGTAGCCGCCGAGAGGCTGCGTGTCCGATTGACGTTGGTGTCACGCCAGACCCATGAACGCACATTACGATTTCCGACGGCGGTCAGCGACCCGAACGTCTTACGAACACTCATCCTTCTCGACCTGGACGCACATCCACCATCGACCGGAATCGACCGCGTGACAGTCGTGGCCGACCCGGTCCCTGCGCGGACACGGCAGTTCTCTCTGTTAGAAAGGGCTGTTCCGTCTGCGGAAAGTCTATCGACATTACTGGTTCGGTTGACGGTCTTGATGGGGGACCAGCGTTGCGGGTCACCGGCACTGGTCGATACCCACCAGCCTGGGGTGTTTGAGATGTGCCCATTCGCCCCCAAGTCTCATCCCCCCAAACACGAACAGCCGCGGGTTGGCACAGGTCTATTGTCTGTGCTTCGTCGATTTCGTCATCCGGTATCGGCTCGGGTGACCGTTGAGCACGGATACCCCGTGCGAGTGTCGACGTTGCAGCCGAACTCGGCGAATGGACGGGTAGTCACATGCGCCGGGCCATGGCGAAGCTCGGGGCGTTGGTGGATGCCGTCCTATTCAGTATGGGACCACGATGAATGGGACGTTGAGCTGAGCGACGGCGGCGTGTATCGGATTTTTCGGGATCGAGTTTCCAAGCGCTGGTTTGTCGAAGGACTGATGGATTAGAGAGGGAGCGCGTGTATATCGAACTCCACGCCGCTTCGGCATTTTCCTTTCTCGACGGCGCATCGCTGCCCGAAACGTTGGTGGAGCGGGCCGCAGTCTTGGATTATCCGGCGCTTGCTCTCCTTGATCGAGATGGTGTGTATGGGGCTCCGAGGTTTCACAAAGCTGCCGTGGCCGCCGGCGTGAAACCGATCATCGGAAGCGAACTCACAATCAGGGCGAACGGGGCCAGTCAGGGGACACGTTCACAGCCTTGTCTTCCGGCGGTGTGGCATCTGCCTGTGCTGGTTGAAACCCAAGAGGGATATCGAAACCTCAGTCGTCTCATTACTCGGATAAAACTGGGTGCACCCAAAGGCGAAGGGGCGCTTGCACTCGAAGAGCTCGATGGGTATGCGACTGGGCTGGTCGCGTTGGTCGGTCGCCCTGCGCTGATGGGACATAGCTACGGCGTCGGCGGCGTACTCGACCGGTTGCTTGGGTTGTTTGGCCGCACGCAGGTTTATGTCGAGCTTCAGCGACATCTCCTCCGGGAGGAGGAGCACGACAACCACGCGCTTCGGGCGATGGCATCGGCCTATCACGTGCCGGTGATTGCCACAAACGGCGTGCGGTTTGCGGACACCTCAAGCCGACCACTCTATGACGTGCTGACCTGTATCCGTCACAAGACCACACTCGCTCGAGTTGGCCGGCGTCTTCACCAAAACGCTGAGCGGTATCTGAAACCACCGTCCGTGATGGCCGCATTGTTTCGGGATCTTCCAGATGCGGTTACGGCGACGCGTGAGCTTGCCGATCGCCTGAGTTACACGATGGCAGATCTCGGATATCGCTTGCCAAAGTATCCGGTGCCTTCCGAGGAAACGATGAGCTCATTTCTTCGGAAGATCACCGAGGTTGGTGCACGGGAGCGATATCGTCCGTATTGCGACCGCGCACGGCGTCAAGTGGAACGGGAACTCGACCTGATCGAGAAACTCGACTTGGATGGCTACTTTCTCATCGTGTGGGACATTGTCAATTACTGTCGACAGCACGGCATCCTGGTTCAAGGTCGCGGGTCAGCCGCCAATAGCTCGGTTTGTTACAGCCTGGGCATTACTGCTGTCGACCCTGTTGGGATGGGACTACTTTTTGAGCGGTTCTTGTCAGAGGAACGCGGTGAGTGGCCCGACATCGATCTGGATCTGCCAAGTGGTGCACTTCGCGAGCAGGTCATCCAGTATGTGTACGAACGCTACGGTCGACTCGGTGCCGGCATGACGGCCAACGTCATCACCTATCGAGGTCGAAGCGCGGCTCGTGAGGTTGGAAAGGCGTTATCGATCGAATCCATGCAAATCGATCGACTGGCGAAAGCGATGCACAATTTTGAGTGGACCGATCCTGACGAGCGTCTGGACACGCGTCTGCGTGAGGTTGGCGTCGATTTCACTGATTCGACGATACAGTCGTTCGGAGATCTCTGGAAGCAGATCCAGGATCTACCACGTCATCTCGGTCAGCACTCTGGAGGGATGGTGATCTGCCAGGGGCGGCTCGATGAGGTTGTGCCGCTAGAAAACGCGAGCATGCCGGACCGGGTCGTCGTGCAGTGGGATAAAGATGACTGTGCCGATATGGGCATCGTCAAAGTCGACCTGTTGGGGTTGGGAATGCTGGCGGCGATCCAGGAAGCGATCACCCTCATCAACACGCCGATACCAAAGGTCGATCTGGCACACCTGCCTCCCGATGACCCGGAGGTATATCGCATGTTGCAAGAAGCTGACACCGTTGGCGTATTCCAGGTGGAATCACGCGCTCAGATGGCCATGTTGCCACGATTTTGCCCCGAGCGGTTCTATGACATTGTCGTCGCAGTAGCGATCATCCGCCCAGGTCCGATTGTGGGGCAGATGGTGCACCCCTATCTGCATCGTCGAGCCGGCCGGGAGCCGGTGACGTATCCCCATCCGTCACTCGAGCCGATTCTGAAGCGCACCCTCGGGGTGCCGTTATTTCAAGAACAGTTGTTACGGATCGCGATGGTGGCCGCTGGATTTACCGGAGGGGAAGCAGAGGAGCTTCGCCGCGCAATGGGATTCAAGCGGTCGAAGCGTCGGATGAAGCAGATCGAGACCAAGCTTCGCGAGGGGATGAAGCGGCAGGGGATTACCGGTGAGACGATCGAGCAGGTTGTCCAATCGATTGTGCCGTTTGCGTTGTATGGCTTTCCTGAATCGCATGCCGCCAGCTTTGCGTTACTGGTCTATGCGAGTGCCTATCTCAAGGTCCACTATCCAGCGGCGTTCTATACGGCGTTACTCAACAACCAGCCGATGGGGTTCTACAGTCCGGCGACGCTCGTCAAAGATGCCCAGCGCCACGGGGTGCGTTTCGCTGGAATCGACGTCCAGTACTCGCACTGGGATTGCACGGTGGATGACGACGGCACGATCCGGCTCGGGTTGCGATACATCGCAGGGCTACGCGAAGTCGTGGGCCGGGCGATTGAGTCGGTCCGCCCCCCCACGATCAGCGACCAACGACTCGCGACTAAGGAACTCCGATCTCCGACCAGCTCCGACCCCAGACTCTTTTGCCCTCAATGCGGGTGTGATGATCCATCGATGCTCGACAGTGTCCAGACGGTGGCTGGTAAGCGTCTGTTTTGTTGCACGTGTGCACATGATTGGGAGGTGTCATGAGTGAAGCTCGGTTCGGTTCATTGGATGACTTCATCGCGCGGACGGGTGTGCATCGTGAAGAGCTTGCGACCCTGGCAGAGGTTGGGGCGCTCAATACGTTTGGATATGACCGCCGGGCCGCGTTGTGGCAGATCGAGAAGGCGGCAAAAAAAGCGGGGGTGCTCTTCCAGGGGTCAGGAGAGAAGTCCGCAGCTTCACCATTACTAACCATGACTCCGGTTGAACGGGTCGTGGCTGATTACAAGGGGACAAGTCTGACGATTGGGCCTCATCCGATGTCGTTCCGGCGTCAGGAGCTGGCGATGCGGGGTGTGCTACGTGCTGCCGATCTACCCCGAGTTCGACATGGGCGTCGTGTACGCGTAGCTGGTGCCGTCATTACTAGGCAACGTCCTAGAACGGCGAAAGGGTTCGTTTTTCTGACGCTCGAAGATGAGACCGGATTCTTAAACGTCATCATTCGACCGCCACTTTTTACCGAGCAAAAAATGATCATTCTCGAGCAGCCGTTCCTTCTGATCGACGGACGCTTACAGATCCAGGATGGCGTGACCTCAGTCAAGGCCCGGCGGTGTCAAGGGTTATGGACGGCCGGTCCAGACGTTGAGTCCCACGATTTCTACTAACGGTCTGGACGGCTGTATTAGCCGGCCGCTGGTGCAGAGCGACCCCTGGGTAGGCACGATCAGGAAGCATTACGATTCCGACTTCCACAAACACCACACGACTGCTTCGGGTACCATTGCCTCGCCGGTTTCAACCGCTTCGGTTAGTGTTGCCGCCGCCTTGGGCGCACGGAGTGCCGCCTGAACGAGGCAGTCGATGCCACGGCTGGACCTGTCCTGCTGCTCGTTCGGTTATCCTCCACCGGCGAATGTTTCCGAAAACGATTGTCTATGAAGCCGTTCGTGAGTCCGATCGTGTTGGGACTGGCACTGGTGGTGGTTACCTGTACGTTGTCTGAGCCAAGCATGCGCCCTGCCGGCGTTCCGATAAACAAGATGAACCCATTCTTTGTCGAAAGCTCGTTGCTACACCAGCTACCACCCTTCAATCAAATCGATACCGATCACTACCTCCCGGCTTTTGAGAGGGGAATCGCTGAACAGCTGGACGAAACGAATGTGATTACGAGCACGCCGGACGCTCCAAGCATCGAGAACACCCTCGTTGCGTTGGAGCGATCGGGCCGTCTACTTGACCGTGTCGCGACGACATTTTTTATTTTAGCGACTGCGGACACAAACGACGCGATGAACGAGATGCGCCCAGAGATTGCGCGACGGCTCGCCGCGCACCGCGACCAGATTCTTCTGAATCCAGCCCTCTTCGAGCGGATCAAGACACTACATGCTCAACGCAAGACGCTTGACGCTGACGAGGAGTCGCATCGATTGATTGAGGAGTACTACACCGACTTCGTGAGGGCAGGCGCTGAGCTATCGGAGTCAGAGAAGGCACGCATGCAGGTCATCAATGCTGAGTTGGCCACGTTGCAAGCTACGTTTAGTCAGAACGTCCTCGACGAGGTCAATGTTTCGACGGTCGTCGTCGACACCCGGGAGGAACTCACGGGCTTGTCTGACAATCAGATCGCGGCGGCCGCAGAGGCGGCCAAGGTCAGTGACCTGGAAGGCAAGTACGTCGTGGCGCTGCTTAATACCAGTGGGCAGCCGGCGTTGTCATCGTTGGAGAATCGCGCACTGCGCCGACGGATCACGCGGGCCTCGCTGGTGCGGAACAGCCAGGGTGGTGAGTTTGACAATCGGGCAGTCATCAGCCGGATAGCCCACCTTCGCGCCGAACGGGCAGCCCTGCTTGGGTACCCTAACCACGCGGCTTATGTTCTTGAAGAGGAGACAGCTCAGACGGTCGACGCGGTGAACACGCGGCTCGCTAGTCTCGTGGCGCCTGCGGTTGCGAACGCCGAGCGCGAGGTGGCCGACCTCCAGTCGTTCGCTGCAGGTGATGGCATCGCCGTCGAGGCGTGGGACTGGGCCTACTACTCCGAGAAGGTGCGGGGGGCTCGATTCGACTTTGAAGCTTTTGAGCTGCGTCCCTACCTCGAAATGGACAACGTTCTCCAGAACGGTGTGTTTTTCGCGGCCAACCGTCTCTATGGGTTAACTTTCGAGGAACGTAGGGAATTGCCCGTCTACCATCCTGACGTGCGAATCTGGGAGGTTTTTGACGCCGATGGTTCGCCGTTGGGTCTCTTTGTTGCCGACTACTACGCTCGTCCATCCAAGCGCGGTGGGGCCTGGATGAGTTCGTATGTCTCGCAGTCCCAACTGTTTGGAACCAGGCCAGTCATCGCTAATCACTTAAACGTGTCAAAACCTCCAGAGGGGGAGCCGACATTACTGACTTTCGATGAAGTCGAGACGATGTTCCACGAGTTCGGACACGCTCTGCACGGTCTGTTTTCAGACGTACGGTTCCCGTACTTTGCAGGTACATCTGTGCCGAGAGATTTCGTGGAATACCCGTCACAAGTGAACGAAATGTGGGCCACGTGGCCCGCGGTACTTAAGAATTACGCCATACATCACGAGACCGGCGAGCCGATGCCACGGGAGCTACTCGCCAAGGTGCTCGCAACCGAAACGTTCAACCAGGGGTTTGCGACAACTGAGTATCTGGCCGCATCACTGCTCGATCAAGCCTGGCACCAGCTAGGTGTTGACGACGTGCCTGGTGCCGAAGACGTGGAGGCGTTTGAAGCAGCCGCACTTGAGGCTGCCGGCGTTGCGCTCGTGACTGTTCCGCCACGGTATCGCAGTACCTACTTTTCCCATATTTGGAGCGGTGGCTATTCAGCTGGCTACTACTCTTACATATGGAGCGAGGTACTTGATGCTGATACTGTTGAGTGGTTTAAAGCGAACGGCGGACTCACCCGGCGGAACGGCGACCATTTTCGGCGGGCGCTTCTTTCAAAGGGAGGCAGTCGCGAGCCGATGACGTTATTCCTCGATTTTCGGGGTGCTAGCCCCGACATCGGACCACTCCTCGCACGGCGTGGACTGAAGTAGAATCGGCTGACTCGCGGAGGCATTCCAGCGGCGATGTTCGTTGCTCGAAGACTTCCAGCATCTTCTCTCCTCGTGCTTCGTAGAGCGAAGCGGGAGATCTTGCCCTAACGGTGACCCGCTGTGCCAAGCGGCTGAGTGGCGCCACAGCAAATGGCGCTTGACGGTCGTCGTTCCAAGGATGCATTAGGATCCACAAAGACCGAGTCAGCGGAGAGTTCAGCTGTCGACCACGAGTAGCTTGGCTCTCGCCCCACGTCGGCCGGGGCGTATAGCATCTAGGGCGGTTGTCTTGAGCCTCAACAGCACGGGAGAAGTTTTGTCAAACACGCCTACCGCGACTACCTTGACCCGGAGCAGTTTCGCTACCATCGACGTTTTTCGCAGCCTGCCGTTCATTGGCATCCACGTAGCCTGTCTGGCCGTGGCGTGGACCGGTGCGAGTACGACAGCTCTGTTGATCGGCTTTCTCACCTTGGCAATCAGGATGTTCGGGCTCACGGCCGGGTATCATCGATACTTCTGCCATAAGACGTTTCGAACGACCCGTGTCTTTCAGTTTGTGCTGGCCTGGCTGGGAACGACCGCAGCGCAGAAGGGGCCACTGTGGTGGGCGGGGCATCATCGTAGTCATCATCGTCATTCCGATACTGAGGAGGATGTTCATCCGCCTGGTGTTAAGGGATTCTTTTGGGCTCACGTCGGGTGGATCATGAGTCCCAAGAATCAGCGGACGAAGGTGGAGTGGGTTCCCGATCTGGTGAAGTATCCGGAGCTTGTTTTACTCGACCGGAATCACTACGTCGCCCCGGTTACCCTTGGCGTTGCGCTGTATTTTCTCGGTGAGTGGATTGCCACGGCTTATCCTACGCTTGGGACAACGGGTTGGCAGTTGGTTGTTGTCGCCTTGTTCTGCAGCACGACCGTTCTCTATCACGTTACCTTTGCGGTCAACTCGATCGGGCATACCCTTGGTACACGCCGGTACGCCACCGATGACGAGAGCCGGAACAGCCTGTTGCTGGCCCTTGTCACCGGGGGCGAAGGGTGGCACAACAATCACCACCGATACCCCGCCTCAGAGCGTCAGGGGTTCCATTGGTGGGAGATAGACTTCACTCACTACGGGGTCATTTTTCTTTCCTGGTTGCGCATTGTGTGGGACGTCAGGGGACCCTCTCCAACTGTGCTTCAAGAAGGCACACACTAACGTCATAAGTTTGACGTACGTACAGATTTGGCCGGCGCTGCTCACCGCTGGAGTATCCCAGATATGTTTATCGCGTCGATGTGCTGCGTGACGACGCGTTCACTCCCACGACAACCTTTGGCGCATGATAAGGGGAACACACGATGCAGGTCCTGATGACAGAGGCGCCTGGTTTAGTTTGGACCGATCTACGGTTGTCTGTCGGAGAGATAGTCATCAGGCACGTCGTCTGCTACGGGCGCCAGGGATCGAGTTCGTGTATCCGCACCTAAAGGGTGTGCTGCGTCACGCGCGGGGGTAGAGTTTCGACCACATCGGACGTGGCGACTTGGATACACCGGAGGGGTCAGACAGAAGACAACCGGTCCAGGTGTCGCTTTCGTCCATCGGTCAGCGATTCGTTCAGAAACCTGACGAACGGCGCTAGGTGTTCGAACAGTCGCTTGAGCGAGCTGTAGAACCGAGGACGTGTCGCAAAGCCAGGCGGTCGTTCCGTGCTGGCTAGGAACTGACGGAACTTCAGGTAATCCGCTGCCGGATCGTCGGCAGTAAATCCCTTGGGAGTCCGTTTTAACCGTTGGCCGCCGATCTCTCCGAAACTACGCAGGAACGCGGGCGACTTGACAATGGCGCGGAACCGGTTCAGGTTCGCTGAAACATGCTGGCGCAGCTGATACAGCTGACGCGGTTCGGGTGCATAGATTCCGGCCCCGATCATAACGTGGTCGGTGGCGACGTGGAAGTAGAGGCTCGCGCCGCCATGTTTCGTCAATCGCCGGTGAGGAAACACCGCTGAGACGTGGGTCTTGAACGGCGTCTTGTCTGGCGAAAACCGAGTGTCTCTGTGAATTCGGTATATTGAGGCCTTCGGGTTGGCGACGAGGTCTGGCGCGAAGGCGGGGAGGTCCATCGCCAGCCGCTCTATGACCCGTTCCATAGGTGCCCGGACGTGCGCTTCATACTGATCGCGGTGTGCTCGAAACCAGTCGCGCTCGTTGTGACGTTTTAGTCGACGAAGGAAGGACAGGGTGTCGTCAGTGAAGCCGGGTAAAGACACGTGACGTCACTCACGATATCGGTTCGGCTGACCGGTCGGTATGGATGTCAGATGCATCGTGCGAGTATAGCAGTCGTCACGACTGTTCGACGGGTGGCAGACCAACGAGATGTACCTGTGGGGCGAGGGACCAATCGAACTGCTCGAGTTTGTCTTTGCCGAGCTGTTGGACTGCCGACAGGACCCTGGATGCTTGCCTCAGCAGATCTGCCACATCGACAGACTGACACGTCGGCGAGAAAGGGCGGAGGTAGCTCGTTCCCCGGGTTAGCATGTACACCGCCCCATGATGATTTTGTCGCTGTATGTGGTACAGGCTAACGCCGATCTGTAAGACGCCTTGATAGAGACGTCGCACGTCACGACGTTCCTGGCGCCACAGGTCTTCCAGGGTTTCATGCTGCGCGAAGAACTCGCCCCGGTTGAACTGCGCGATACCGCTCAGCAACAGCCTCGGCGGAGGCTCTTGACACCAGTCGGCCATCGGCCCGGATTATAATCCCCACTGACTCTGGCACGCCGGAGACCGGCGTTGCGATCACGGCCACCTTCCGTCTATGAAGATTCCGGTCCCGCAGATCAAGAATCCTCCCACCATCGAACGGCGGCACTCCCGATTGCACGGGTGGGGCGTCTTTGCCGCCGAGCCAATTCGTAAAAACAAGCGCATCGTTGAGTACACTGGTGAGAAGGTAACGATTCCCGAGAGCGAGAAAAGAGAGGAGCGGTATCTTCGAAAGGGTCAAATTTGGTGTTTTAGGATCAATCGACGCTGGGCGCGCGATGCACATGTGGGAGGCAACGATGCGCGGTTTATCAACCACTCCTGCAGGCCGAACTGTTACAGCACGATCATCGGTCACACTATTCTGATCTGTGCGAGTCTTCACATTCAGGCGGGGGAGGAGTTGACCTACAACTATTACACTGAGGGTGAAGGTGAGATTCCCTGCCGATGTCGGCCCGGGTGTCCAAACATGTTGTGAGCACACCTAGTCCGGATGATGGCTGTCCGATGGCGCATTTTATCTATCTACACGGCTTCGCGTCATCCCCGCAGTCGGACAAGGTTAGTTTTCTGTCCGAACGCCTGGCTAATCGCGGTCTGACACTGCACTGTCCCGATCTGAACGAACCCGACTTTTCGACGTTGACCGTGAGTCGCATGATCGATCAAGTGGAAATGGTCGTAGGGGAGTTACCTCCAGCGCCGGTGGTGCTGTTCGGGTCGAGTCTTGGTGCGTTTGTGGCGCTACATCTCGCGGAGCGGGCTTTGCGCGGCGAGGGCGTGCCTCCGGAGCAACTGAAGCAATTGATTCTGTTGGCTCCGGCGTTAGAGTTTGGTACCAGCCGAACAAAACTGGGAGCGTACGGACTGGCGCACTGGAGAGAAACGGGCTGGCTTGAGATGACACACTACGCCTACGGTGACGTTCGACGAGTGCACTACGAGTTATTTGCCGATGCGAGCCAGTACGACTCATTCTCCGCGACGAACACGGTGCCGACATTGATCGTGCAAGGGGCGAGCGACGATGTCGTTAACCCCGACATGGTCGCACGGTTTGCGTCGTCTCGGCCTCACGTGCGGCTCGTGATACTAAACGATGGTCATCAGCTTGGAGCCAGCCTGGACCGTGTATGGTCGGAGTCTGAGGTCTGGCTCGGTTTAAACTCACCGGGGTCGTAACACGGTCCGTGTTACGACACGTGAGTCGGTTTCGAGATGACGACGACACCACTTGTCTCGATTGTAATTCCGGTCTTGCACGATACCACCGAGCTTGCGTCTCTCCTCGAGACGCTGGCACCCGGTCGACACCCAAGCGGGGATCGGTTAGCAACCTACGAGGTAGTGGTCGTCAACGGCGATTCTAACGACCCGTCGGTGCGTTCTCTCCATAGCCGTTTCCCCACGGTTGAGTGGGCCGAGAGTAGTCCCGGTCGCGGTCGTCAGATGAACCACGGCGCGCGCTTGGCCACGGGGCGCTGGCTGTTGTTCCTTCACGCCGACGCCTGCCCTGAGCACGGGTGGATCGAAGCGATACATAAGGCCGATCAATCGGATGCCATCGGTGGTGCTTTCAGCTTCCGGCTCGATTCGACGACGCCGACTGCGCGGGTGCTGGAGCGTAGCGTCGATCTCCGCACTCGCCTGTTTGGACTTCCGTATGGCGACCAAGGTATTTTTGTTCGGCGGAAGGTGTTCGGCGAAGAGGGTGGCTATGCAGAGCTCCCGATCATGGAGGACCTCGAGTTGGTGCGTCGTCTTCGTCGATGCGGGTCGTTAACCTGGTCTCCGGTGGCGATCCGGGTGTCGGCCAGACGCTGGGAACAGGACGGCTGGGTGCGTCGCTCCATGCTAAATATCGGCCTCGTGGGGCTATTTTTTATCGGCATGTCACCCACGTGGTTAGCGCGTCGCTATTATGGTCCCGATCGTTCAGTGACCCCGACCGACGCAAAAGCTGAAGAGACTAGGTTCTCGCGCATCCCTGACAATCTAGCGCAGAAGATTGCAGTGATTATTCCGGCACTGGATGAAGAGGCGGCGATCGGCCACGTCCTCGAAGAGATTCCGGATTTAGTGACGACGGTCACGGTTGCCGATAACGGGTCAACCGACCGCACCGCGGAGGTTGCCGGTTCCTTAGGAGCTAACGTCGTCACAGAGTCGACGCGAGGCTACGGCCGCGCTTGTCTTGCGGGTCTTCGCGCCGAGACCGACGCCGACATCATTGTCTTCCTCGATGCGGATCGCACCGACTATCCAGAGGAGATGAGTCTGCTTCTGACACCAATCCTCACCGGGAGCGCCGATTTTGTTCTCGGATACCGGCGTGGTGTAGGGCGGCCGCTCTCGGCTCGTCTTGGGACTGCCCTCTGTGTGTTTCTCATTAACCTGCTCTGGCGGACCCAGTATCGAGATCTAGGGCCGTTTCGAGCCATCACGCGCGCGGCCCTCGACCGTCTTCGGATGGCCGACAAGACCTGGGGGTGGACGATCGAGATGCAGGTCAAGGCCGCAGAGGCTGGTCTGCGAACACTGGAAGTACCGGTGCGCCAGCGCGACCGAATCGGATGTTCCAAGATCTCGGGAACGATCATTGGGGCGCTTCGCGCCGGTTCTCGGATGCTCGTCACCATCTGGTCACTATGGTGGACACGCGATCTGAGGAAGGCATCGTTCCGAGCGGTGACCGATGACTAGCACCGCCGGCTGGGTGTTGGGGTGCGGAGGGGTGCTGACGGCGGCCCTCCTCGCCGCGGCGCGGATCGACACCCGAGGCAATAGCGCCATCTTTATAGCGCTGATGGTACTCGGTAGCCTTGCCTACGTGTGTGCTCTCATCGCTGTGTCACGAGGCATAGAGTCTCGTCGTCTCTTGCTGGTATCTCTCTTCCTCGCTGTGGCTTGGAGGGTAGCGATCGTACCGGCCACGCCCCTTCTCTCGGACGACGTCTATCGTTATGTGTGGGATGGGCGGGTCCAGAATTTTGGATACAACCCATACCGGTCGGCTCCTGACGATCCGGCGCTCGATCATTTACATATCGAAGCGACCCGTCAAATTGATCCGACCAACGCCGCACTCCCGACGATTTATCCACCGGCGGCCGAACTGCTCTTCCGAGGCGTGACCGCCGTTCATGAGTCGGAGACCGCGATCGTCATCGCTGTTGTCGCGTTTGATCTATTGACGATGCTGATACTGTGGCGTTGGCTGGTGACAACGGGGCGTAGTCCCTGGTGGGTCATCGCCTACGCGTGGCATCCGTTAGTCGTGATTGAAGGGGCGGGCGGTGGTCATATCGATGTGGTCGGAACGTGTCTCGTCGTGGTGGCTGGCTTTGCGCTTTCACGACGTCGAGGCCTACTTGCGACGTTAGCCTTGGCTGCGGCGTTCACCATCAAGTTCCTACCGGTCGTTCTGGCACCGCTGCTGTGGCGACGGGTGAGCCTCCGAGACGCCATCTTGGGAGTAGGGTTGGTCGGGTTGGTCTATCTTCCGTTTCTCGACGGGAGTCTCGCGTTGCCCGTTGGCTCCCTTGGCGCCTACGCTGAGAGTTGGCGTTTCAACGGGCCGATCTTCGCCTTACTTGAGCCGAGACTCGGCGTCGTGCCGGTGTTGGCGCTTGCGGCCGGAGCTGGTTTGACCACGGCGTTCATTACTCGGTGGAAGATGTCTGTCGACGATCCCGCGGCGTGGGCGTGGCCCATGGCCGCATCGTTGCTTGTCATGCCTGCGATCTATCCGTGGTATCTCGTGTGGTTGACACCATTTCTGACAACTCGCGTGACCGGGGCTCTCGTGGCCTGGACGCTCGGATCGATGTTGACGTACGTTGTATGGAACTCCGAGCTGACCGGAACCGGGTGGGTGCTTCCCAGCTGGGTTGTTCCGGTGGAGTACGGACTCGTTGCGGTGGTAGGGCTATGGACTTGGTGTTCGTCCGGATCCTTCGCTCGCTACTTCGCGTCATAGAAAGAATCGTCTGATGCCGACTTATATCGACGACTCCACCTTGTTGCGGGCACCGGCGTTTTCCGTGATGAATGCGCGTGGTGGGCGGGTGGCGGTTGACCCGAGCTCTCCCAATTGGATCGTTAGTGATGACCGGGGTATCCGATTGCTCGGTCAGTTTGATGGCCGAACACCGTTCGCCGATGTCGTCCGGAGGTACTCGTCGCAATCTGGTCTCGATACAATCCGGGCGTGGCTTCATGTCGAGACGTTTGCGCGTGACGCGTTACGTCAGGGTTTCCTGTCGACCGATGGTGCGGCGCCGGCTCCGTATTTGGGACGCGCCGCGTACTTGGAGACCCGCCACCTACGCGAGTTTTGGATCCAGGTCAACGACTTCTGTAACCTCTCCTGTGAGCACTGCCTCGTGTCGTCAGGACCCGAACTTGACCAGGGCCTTGACACCGACCGCATCGTGGCGGCTATCGATCAGGCGGTCGCACTTGGTGCCGTGCGGGTCTTCTTGACTGGCGGCGAGCCTTTGGCTCGTCCCGACATCCTCGAGCTGTGCGAGCGGGTCGTGGTGAAGCACCGGCGTAAGCTGGTCGTACTCACCAACGGCACCCTGCTGAAGGGCGAGCGCTTGGAACGATTGGCGGCACTCGCGTCAGGGACCGAGTCGCGTGATACCACAGCTATGACTGGTGAGCATGGCCCGAGCGTTCGTCTTCAGGTCAGCCTGGACGGATCGTCACCCGAAGTCAATGATCCAATCCGGGGAATGGGGAGCTTTGCGCGGATCATCGATGGTCTGCGTGCCGCGGTGGCCGCCGACCTCGCGCCGACGATGACGGCGACGATTCTCACACATAACATCGAGGATCTCGAGGGGTTGATTCGTCTCGCAGCGCGCCTCGAAGTTCGTGATGTCCATCTGCTCTGGCCGCATCGGCGGGGTCGAGTCTTGGATGGTCCCTTCGCGGAGCTCCCGTCGGCGGACGCGATTCTGACCGCGGTGCGACACGCTCGAGGCGTGGCGTCAGAGCTGGGTGTGTCGATCGACAACCTTGAGGAATTCCGGCTGCGTTTCGATGGGACGCCAGGAATTAAAAACGACTTAGCTGGTGCGGGGTGGAATAGCCTGTGTCTCTCTACGGACGGGTGGATCTACCCGTCGGCGTCGATGGCCGGGGTTCCCGAGCTCCGATGTGGCGACATCGCGACGCAGACGCTTGACGAGATCTGGAAAAAGAGCGAGGTCTGTCGCGATCTTCGGGCCGTCTCCGTCGAAAAGAAATCGATTTGTCGCACCTGCACGCTGAAGTTTCTGTGTGGCGGGGGTGACCTGGAGCATGGCTATTGGACAACGGCTTCTGAAGGGAGCGGGGTCAGGGGTAGTTTTCTCGCACATGACCCGTACTGCGACCTCTATCAGGGTTTGGCCGAAGATACCTTGTCCGATCTAGCCGCTGAAGGTCTGGACAGGGTGCAGCCGCGGTCGGGGTTCGACCGGCCCGTTGTGTTTCGCGGCATGGGAGACAACACCCTTCACGGTGATTCTGACGCCGAGGCGACGCTGGTCAGGACGACGCACTCCGCCTGTGTGCTGCCCGAGGAGCTGATGGAGCGATCGCGGCTGACAGTCCGCGATTTCTACGGTGATGCCGCCGAACAACCGAAGGCGGAGCTCTGCTGTCCAGTGCAACCCAATGCCGAGGATTTGGCCCACATCCCGAAAGAAGTCGTCGACCGCTTCTATGGTTGCGGGAGTCCGGTGACGGCGGCGGCGCTCACGATGGGCGAGTTGATGGTTGACCTCGGCGCTGGTGCCGGCATTGACTGCTTCATCGCGGCCAAGAAAGTGGGGCCGAATGGTCGTGTCTACGGCATCGACATGACCGATCAAATGCTCGATGTGGCCCGGAGCTGCCAACCTAAGGTGGCGCAGGCGCTTGGCTACGACAGCGTGGAGTTCCGGAAGGGGTATCTCGAATGCATTCCGATTGATGACGCGCTGGCGGACGTGGTGACGTCCAACTGTGTGATCAATCTTTCATCAGATAAGCCCCGCGTACTTCGCGAGATTTGGCGCGTGCTCAAGGATCATGGGCGTATGGTGGTTGCCGACATAGTCTCCGATCGCGACGTGCCGCCAAAGATGCGGGCTGACGGGAAGCTGTGGGGGGAATGCATTAGCGGCGCGTTGACCGAGGAGGCATTCCTGAGCGCCATCGAGCGCTCAGGGTTCTACGGTGTGTCGATCTTGCAGAAGAGTTTCTGGAAAAAGGTCGAGGGATGCACGTTTTCGTCCGTCACGGTCCGAGGGTACAAATTTGAGAAGAAGGCCGGCTGTGAGTACGTTGGGCAGTATGCCATGTATCTCGGACCGCAGAAGGCGGTCGTTGATGAAGAGGGGCACTTCTTTCCACGCGGGACGCCCATCGAGGTTTGCACCGAGACCGCGTCAAAGCTGTCGAATCCCCCGTACGCCGGCTCGTTTGCGATCGTGGACGGGCTTTCCAGCCCACGCGACGTGACGGCCACTGACGACTCAGGGTGCGACCCAGACTGCTGCTGAGTCTTGACGGTCCGGATCCATCTTTAGACGTGCGTGGTGTTTCAAGAGTCGATGCGACTCGCGTACTAGTCTTCCACGTCGTTTAAGACCCAGTTGTATCTCAGGTACCTGACCCTCGCATTTCCACTTTGCGCAAGTGTCGCCGCTGCGGGGGGACCGTAGGCCGAGACCAACCCTAGCACCGCGCGTTCTTTCTCCGATCCGCCCTCGACAAGGTGCGCATAGTTCTCGATAAAGTCGTTGCCATACCAGTCGAAAATACTCGACAGGCGTAGCGTCGACCCGTCAACCTGGAGTCCAAGGTCGCTGGCGAGGTAGTCGCGTGTGGCGAGGATCAATTGTCGAGTAAGGGACTCGCCCACGTACGGTTCGAAACGCAGGGGCGGGCAGCTGATGGATGCGCAGTTGATCGCAACATGAATGCGCGGTTCCTGATAGAGCGGGCGGAGTATCTCGTGTTCGATCTGGTCGAGTGTCTTCCGGGCTCCGGCCACCTCCCAGCGCAGGCTGCTCCAAACGCCAGGGATTTGTCTGACGCTGTTCCATGGCGTCAGCGTGAGGAGGTTCCGCCACCGCCATACGATTGGATAGTGGTTCACGATCGCCTGTAACGTGAATACGTTGTAGGCGTTGATCCAGAAAGCGATTTGTTCTTCCGCCGACCAGATCTTGAGCTGGACCGCAGTGACGTTTGCAAATCCCATGGCGACCGTGTCGAGCGCAACGCGGTTCGACTTGAGCCGTGCGTAATCGACCCGTGTATCTACGACATGAGCACTCAAAAGCTCGGCATACGCACGGTATCGCTGGTCGAAGGAATCCGCAGCAAAGAGCTCCGAACCGGGCAGCGAAGGGGCAAGCAGCGTGGCGATTGTGATGGTCACGACAACTGCGTGAAAGCGCATGTGTGACCTTAGATTGTCAGTTTGGGCGCGGGGATTCAAGCCTGATGGTTTCGAAGATCTGTGACCCAGAGTGTCCGAGTCCGCAGATCAGCAGTGCCTGATCTGTCCGTTTAATTCGTCTGTTGCCCATTCATCCGTCAGATCTGCCCAACCGCTGAAATTATAAGCATTTACGGTCTTATGTTGCTATTCTAATGTCCATAAATAAGTTGAACTACGACGAGACAACAGTTTCAGGTGGCCGGCGATAGCCGGCCACCGACTGTTTAAGGAGTCGAAATGCACAAGCCTGTGAAGTATGTTGAGAAAGGTCTTACCTACGCCGCCAGTGGTGCCTGGTTCTTCTACAACAAATGGAATCAGATCGCGCAGCGTCCCTCGTTTACGCCCAACTGGTCCGATACACCACTTTTGAAGTCCGCCGAGAAGGTCAAGCCCCCGTTGGGCTGGCCTCGTGAGACTGATTCGTTGTGTCCCAAGTGCGTTCGGGAAGCGCGACAGTTAATCCTCGACGGCAAGAAGGACTATAAGGATCTCCTACATGAGAAAGTGGGGGAGATCAAAGCGCAAATAGTGGAAGACGATGGAAAGATCAAAATGATTAAGGATTGTCCGATCCACGGTCATTTTGAGGATGTCATGGCGATGGATACCGAGTTCTTTCGTCACCTCGAGGAGACGTTCCCCGGGAGCGACATGCGCGCGCACAATGACGAAAAGCTTCACAATCATGGCAGCAGCACGATCGAGTACGGTCGCGGCTCGGTGTTAACGATCGACCTAACCAATCGCTGCAACATGATGTGCGACCCGTGCTTCATGGATGCCAACCAGGTTGGATTCGTTCACGAGTTAAGTTGGGACGACATCAAGACCCTGCTGGACAACGCGATCACGATCAAGCCCAAGCGGCAGATGTCCGTACAGTTCTCGGGCGGCGAACCGACGATGTCGCCCTACTTTCTGGACGCCGTTCGCTACGCGCGTAAGGTCGGCTACAACAGTGTCCAGGCGGCGACCAACGGCATCGAGTTTGCTAAGAGTCTTGACTTTGCGAAGGCGGCAGCCGACGCCGGGCTGCGGTATGCCTATCTTCAGTTTGACGGCATCGGTAACGCTGCAAACTCACATCGATTGGTGGGAAACCTCTTCGACGTCAAGCTGCAGGCGATCGAGCATCTGCACCAGGCCGGCATTGACATCGTTCCGGTCATCACGATCCTTAACGGCATCAACAATGAGCAAGTCGGTCGGGTCGTCCAGTTCGCGCTAGACAACCCAAAGAAGATCAGCTTCTTGTCGTTTCAGCCAGTCTCGTTTACCGGTCGTGACGAGGAGATCACTGACGAGCGTCGTCATGCGCAGCGCTACACACTGTCGCATCTGGCACACGATGTGAAGAACCAGACCGGCATCGGCGAGCCGACGCGCGACTGGTTCCCGATTTCGTTCATGAGTACCTTCACCGACTGGGCCGACCTGGTGCATGGTCCGCAGGAGGATTGGGGGCAGCTTAACTGCGGGTGCCATCCGAACTGTGGTATCGGGATGGCGGTCATGATCGACAAGGAGACTAAGGAAGCGGTGCCGTTCACGGCGTTCGTCAAGGGTGAGCGCCTGGCCAAAGATATCGCCAGCGTGAACGACGCGGCGCGCGGACGAATATCATCGGTCGTCGGGATGGCCCTGGCCCTGATGCGGAACTACGATCCGTTCCGGTCACCAACCCATTTCAAGTTGTCTGACCTGATGAAGAAGTTTGACAAAACGTTCGGCGCTACCGGCCACGACTACGGCAAGGTCTCGGGCGCGCGAACCCATGATGACATTGCCAAGCGCCGCGCCGACCGATGGAACTTCCTGTTTGTGGCGGGAATGTGGTTCCAGGACCTGTTCAACTATGACTTCCGGCGGACGGAACGGTGCATCATTCCTTACGCAACCCAGGAAGGCGAAATCTCCTTCTGCGCCTACAACACCGGGATCGGGTGGCGAAATATTATCGAGAAGATGCATATGACAGCCACGCTGACTAAGTGGTATGACGAGCATGGCCGCCACGAGATCTTCGCCGGTGGGAGGGAAGTTGCACTCGGAACCACCACACACAATCTCGTATTGGACGCTGAGGCGGTTGCGGCTGGCGCCCAGACCGATCTTGATGACCAGGGAATTCTGAAGAACGCCAGACAGGAGAAGCTGGCCGCGCGGGCGGCATCGAAGGCTACCGATGGTGACATCAGTGGGGCTGGAAAAGACGAGCGATATCACGAGCAGATGGCTCAGCTGTATCGCCAGCATGTACTCAAGGAAGAAGCACCAGCCACAGTCCAGCTTCAGGGCCTGAAGAGCTCAGGCAAGACAGTGGGTGTGAGCTAGGCACCTGGAAGCTGGTGCCATGACGGCACCAGCAGGTGGGTGGCCAGCCTCTGAGTGTTTGGGTCTGCGGGTCGCTCTGGATTTCAGCCTGGCGGCCCTTTCTTGTTCCTGCGAGACGCCGCGACCGCGCCAGTGGGCGTCGGCCCTTGGTCTGGTATAACTCGAATCGGGTTACCATTGCGTACACCGTTGATGGCGAAGACCAATTCGCCGGCCAGAGCCGGGTTCAGTTCGGTCGGCTACTCAGGCATGGCACTGACCAAGAAGCTGGGTATTAAACCTGGGACCGTCGTTGTACTGGTGCGAGCCCCTGACACATTCGAACAGACTCTGGGCGAATTGCCTGCCAACGTCACGGTCCGGCGTCGAAATCAGGGCATGCGGGACTTGACACTCTGGTTTACTCGATCACGAGCTGAGCTAGTCGCCGGAATCGCCTCAATGGCGCGGCGGCATGAGACCGGACGATTGTGGATTCTCTGGCCGAAGCGAGCCTCGCCGCTTGTCAGTGACCACAGTGAATCTGACGTTCGACGCGCGGGACTTACGTGCGGACTGGTCGACTACAAGATCTGTGCGGTCGATCGAGACTGGTCTGGATTAATGTTTGCGTCTCGAGCAAAGCGATCGCATCGGTGAACCCGGGTGGGTCTGGCGGATACCCGCGACCGGACGGCGCGCCGTAGGAGGCAACTGACTGGTCCGAGCTACCCTCCCCGCGTGTGCATTTCCAGATGCGGTTGCTTCTGGAGCGCTTCGACGCTGATGAGCGGCTGACGGTCACCCGTCGCCAGGCGGGTCTCGGCGCCTCGGTCGGTTCGTCCGTTCCACGCCGAGCGAATGAGGGTATCCAGATCGTCGGCTGACGCACCGTCGCGTAGCGGCGCTCGCAGATCGATGCCAGACTGCGCGTACAAGCAGAGATACCACAACCCGTCGGCGGTGAGGCGGCACCGGTCGCAGTCGCGACAGAACGGTGCCGTGGTCGATGAGATGATGCCGAATGTCGTACCGTCTGCGAGACGGTAGCGGTCGGCTGGCGCTGAGGTCTGCTCGTTGACGGGTGAGACGGCGCCGTAGCGTTTCTCGATGAGCTGAAGTATTTCAGTGCAGGGTACGACATCATCGAGGGACCATCGAGTGGCGCCACCGACGTCCATGTACTCGATGAAGCGCACTTCGGCCCCAAGGCCACGACCATGCTCAAGCAGGTTAACGACCTCGTCCTCATTGACGCCACGGATGATGACGGAGTCAACCTTGACCGACTGGGGCCAGATGCGAGTGGCCTGGTCGAGACCGATCAGTACGGCATCCAGTTCGTCGAATCGTGTCAGGGCCTGAAAGCGGTCAGGCTTAAGCGTGTCAAGACTCAGTGTGATCCGATGGAGACCGGCCGACCGGAGTGCCTCGGCCTGGTCCGCCAGCAGGATGCCGTTGGTCGTCAGCGCAAGATCCTGGATCGACGGCTTCGCCGCAAGCAGTCCGACGAGGTCCGGTAGGTCCTTGCGTAGGAGAGGCTCACCCCCGGTAATCCGAACCCTATCCACCCCGAAACGAGCAAAGAGATCGACAAGGGTAATGACTTCTTCAAAGCTGAGGATGTCTCGTCGCGGTAGCCAGACGTAGTCAGTCTCCGGCATGCAGTAATGGCAGCGTAGATTGCATCGGTCGGTAACAGACACTCGCAAGCTCCGCAGGGGGCGTCCGAGAGTGTCAGTAGTTGGCATGATAGACATTATCAAACGATTATGACCGATCCCCACGGGTATAATCTCCCCAGTGCTTCGGCCGTATCGGTCCGTTCATCCACGTGTCGCACGGACCGCGTTTGTTAACGAGAGTGCTCAGGTCATCGGCGACGACAGGAGTGTCTGGATGAACGCAGTCTTGTGGGGCGATGTCAACACGATCCGCGTCGGACGACGCGCGAACATCCAAGACGGGTGTGTCGTGCATGTCATGGGTGACACCTACCCCACGACGCTCGGCGACGACGTGACAGTGGGGCATGCGGCGGTGCTCCACGGCTGCGCTGTCGCGGACCGGCGCCTCGTTAGTATAGGTGCGATTGTGCTAAATGGGACACAGATTGGCGCCGACTTTATTGTGGCGGCCGGCACCCTGATCGTCGAGGGGGCGGTCATACCGCTTCGGTCTCTGGTCATGGGGAGTCCAGTTCGGGTCCGTCGCTTACTGACCGACGACAGGGTTGCCTCGATTGGGCGGTATGCGGGCCACTACGTCGACTATAAGAACGATTACCTCACATCATGATTCCGAGCGTTCGAGGCACGCGTGACATCATCCCAGGCGAAGTCGAGCGATGGCAGCGGCTTGAGGATATCGCCCGGGAGGTTTGTCGCCAGTACGGCTACCAGGAAATTCGTACGCCGGTCTTGGAGCGAGAGGAGCTCTTTGCCAAGGGCACCGGTGAATCGACCGACATCGTCCGGAAGGAGATGTATACCTTCACGGATAAAGGGGGTGAGCGGGTCACGATGCGTCCCGAAGCTACGCCCAGCATGGTGCGAGCGTTTGTCCAGCATTCGCTGGAGCAGTCGATGGCAACGGCAAAGCTCTATAGCCTTGGGCCGATGTTTCGGTATGAGCGTCCCCAGAAGGGGCGCTACCGACAGTTTCACCAGCTTGACGTCGAGGCGTTCGGCGTTGCGACCCCGTCGTTGGACGCCGAAATCGTCGAAATGGCGGTGGCGTTCGTGAGGGCGCTGGGTATCAGGGACGCGAAGCTTCTTATTAATTCCGTTGGGTGTCCCGAGTGCCGCCCGGCGTTCAGTCGAGCGCTCCTCGAAGCGCTCGGCGACCGTATCCACGAGTTGTGTGCCGACTGTCAGCGGCGGGCTCAGACCAATCCGCTACGGATTTTTGATTGCAAGGTGCCGGCCGACCAGTCGACCATCGATACGCTGCCGCACTCGGAAGACTATCTTTGTACCGATTGTCGCGAACATTTTGAGGCGGTCACGGGAATGCTCCAGGCCTACCGGTTGGACTATCGCGTGTCTCACCGACTGGTCCGCGGCCTCGACTACTACACGCGGACCACATTCGAGATACTGAGTCAAGGAATCGGTGCTCAGAGCGCCGTGCTCGGCGGCGGTCGGTATGACAACTTGGTCAAGGAACTGGGGGGTCCGGACCGCGCAGGCATCGGGTTTGCGGCCGGACTAGAGCGACTAGTGCTGGCGATGCCGGCAGGGGAAGCTGAGACCAACTCGGTTGACGCGTTCGTGGTGGCCGTCGGTGATGAGGCTCGTATACCGACCCACGTGCTGGCGCGAGATCTCCGTCATGCTGGACTGAGTGTGCTCATTGACTACGAGGCTCGGTCGCTGCGGTCTCAAATGAAGCGCGCTGACCGCGCGCACGTGGCGCATGTCCTGATCGTCGGTGACGACGAGATCGAGCGCAACGAGGTAACCGTGAAGAATATGGCGACAGGGGAGCAGTCGACCGTCTCTATGGACGCCATTGCGGAACGGTTGTGTTCACCTGGCGAACCGATCGATAGCTAAGGAAGTCGCTACGGCGCTGGTACTCTTGCGACGCTCACGATACGCCGAACACTAGGACCACGATCGCAAGGATAAGCCAAGACGTGTCAGACCAAAGAGAGCATCTTACTCGAACTCACACGTGTGGAGAACTCCGCCCCAGAGACGTTGGTATCGACGTCAGGCTGATGGGTTGGGTTCACAAGGTTCGTGACCTTGGGTCACTGATTTTTCTCGACATTCGAGATCGCCATGGCATCACGCAGGTTGTCGCTCGTGATGATGAGGCCTTACTCGACCTAGCGAAGCAGTTACGTCCGGAGTTTGTTGTATGTGTGGAGGGTCCGATCGAGCGACGCTCGGAGGACACGCTCAATATCAAGCTCGTCACAGGAGAGGTCGAGGTCGCGGCACGCGCGATCACGGTGTTGAATCAGGCGATCACGCCGCCCTTCCAGATTGACGAGGAGACGTCGGTATCGGAGGAGGTACGGCTGCGGTATCGATACCTCGACCTTCGGCGACAGCGGATGCGGGACAATATCGGTCTTCGTCACCGCGTCATGATGGCGACGCGGCACTGTCTTGACAGCCACGGATTCTGGGAAATCGAGACGCCGATGCTGGCCAAGTCGACACCGGAGGGTGCCCGGGACTACCTTGTGCCGAGCCGTGTTCACGTCGGCCAATTTTACGCGCTTCCACAGTCACCCCAGATTTTCAAACAAATCCTGATGATCGCCGGCATGGATCGGTATTTTCAAATCGTCCGGTGCTTTCGCGACGAAGATCTACGCGCCGATCGACAACCGGAGTTTACACAGATCGACATCGAGATGTCATTCGCGACACCGCATCTCATCTTTGGCGTAGTGGAAGAGCTGATGCGCTCCGTCTGCCAAACGGCGACACGGGACATTTCATACCCTTTTCCGCGGATGCGGTTCGATGAGGCGATTGCCCGTTACGGGACAGACAAGCCAGACCTGCGCTGTGAGCTTGAGATTCAGGACGTTTCGCAGGTGTTTGCCGAGTCGTCCTTCAAGGTGTTTCGCGATGTCATCGCAGACGGCGGCGTGGTGCGAGCCCTCGTTGTACCGGGTGTGGGTCGTCGGTATGCGCGGCACAAGATCGACCAGCTCGTCGACGAGGCGATCGCACACGGTGCTAAGGGTTTGGTGTGGATTCGGCGTTCTCCGGACGGGGTTGTGCAGAGTTCGATTTTGAAGGCGGCGGGCGTCGAGACACTCACCCGGACCCTCAACTCGGTCAAGGCCGAGGCCGACGACCTGACGCTGCTGTCGGCGGGGTCGAGCGGGACAGCTTCTGGTGTCCTTGGTCGACTACGTCTCGTAATCGCCGAACGCGAGCATCTCCTCGACGAGTCACGGTTTGAGTTCTTGTGGGTCGTCGATTTCCCGTTGATGGAGTGGAGCGACGCCGAACAGCGATATATGTCGATGCATCACCCATTCACGTCACCACGCACCGAGGATCTCGATCGACTGGAGACGAATCCTGGCGACGTGCGAGCGCGGGCCTACGACCTGGTACTGAACGGGACCGAGATCGGTGGCGGCAGCATCCGGATTCACGATCAGCGGCTGCAACAGCGGATTTTTAGGTTGCTCAAGATCAGCGATGAGGAGGCGGCTGAGCGGTTCGGCTTCTTCCTCGATGCTCTGCGGCACGGGACGCCTCCCCACGGCGGTATTGCTCTGGGGCTCGATCGGATCGTGGCGCTCCTGGCTGGTGAGTCGTCGATTCGCGACGTGATCGCCTTTCCAAAGACGGCCAACGCTCTGGATCTGATGACAGGCGCGCCTTCGGAGGTCGATTTACGGCAACTCAAAGAACTCCACCTTGACCCTACGACTTGACCGTCACCACACGGTCGTGGTTACAATCGCGAATAGCCGGAGACACTCTCATCACCACGCCCTCCTTCTCGAGAATCCCCGTCCCTGATAAAGGGATCGAAGCCCTTTTCGGTTCTTTCGATGAGAATCTCAAGCATCTCGAACAGTTATTCGGCGTCCAGATCCGAACCGACGGACATGAGCTGCTGGTGAATGGCGGCGCGCAAGACGTGGCGAAAGTTGAGCAGGTTGTGAGTCGGGTAGCTGAGGTGCTTCGCGAGGGGTATCACCTATCCAAGGACGACGTTCGTCAGGCTGCCCAGTTGGTCGACCAGGATCCCGCAGTCGACCTGCGTGATTTTTTTGATAGTGGTGTGATGCACGCGTCCAGGACACGTCGCGTGAAGCCGAAGAGCGTCAACCAGCGACGCTATCTTGATGCGATCGAGCGCGATGACATCGTGTTCGGAGTCGGACCAGCCGGGACGGGCAAGACGTATTTGGCAATGGCCGAAGCGGTGTCGTTCTTGACGTCCAAGCGTGTCAACCGAATCATCCTGGCCCGTCCGGCCGTCGAGGCCGGCGAGAAGCTGTGATTTCTCCCCGGGGACCTTCAGGAGAAGGTCAATCCGTACCTTCGGCCTCTCTATGACGCGCTCTACGACATTCTCGAAAGCGATCGAGTGAACCGATTACTGGACCGCGGTGTGATCGAGATCGCACCGATCGCGTTTATGCGCGGCCGAACGTTGAACGACGCGTTCGTAATCCTTGACGAGGCCCAAAACACCACGACTGAGCAAATGAAAATGTTCTTGACTCGACTCGGGTTCGGTTCAAAGGCAGTGGTAACGGGTGACATCACGCAAGTTGATCTACCAAGAGGGCGGATGTCAGGACTTATCGAAGCGATGGGGGTCGTATCCGCGATCGAAGGCGTGTCCCTTGTGCGCTTTAACGAGCGCGATGTTGTGAGGCATCCGCTCGTGCAGGCCATCGTCAGAGCTTACGAAGCGCTGTCGGAGTCGCCGCCCAGCGGTTCAATTCCTGACCGCGATGACAACAGCACGTCCAGCGCGACATGACTACAGACGACCCTAAACCTGTTGCGAGTCTCCGGAGATGTCCGTGTGTATCGACGGTGTGCGGGCCGGTCACGAGGAGCCGGCGATGGTGAAGCCAAAACTTCGGATTACTGCGACCGATGGGCGGGGGCGGTTCGTGGCGGCTCGTGGCCTGACGCGTTGGCTGGCGCGTGTCGCGCCAGTAACCGTCTCCGGAGAACTGACCGTCGCGTTCGTGTGCGACACGAAGATGCGAGCACTTAACAAGCAGTATCTCGGGCGCGACCGACCTACGGATGTCCTGTCGTTTCAAGCCGACTCACTTCAGCCTGGCGTGCCTCGCCATTGCCACTTTCTTGGTGATGTGGTCATCGCGACGGGTGTCGCCAAGCGCCAGGCTCGTGCAATTGGTGTTCCGGTGGAAACCGAGAGGCGTCGGCTCGCCCTTCACGGGTTGCTCCACCTCCTCGGATACGACCACGAGCGAGACAGTGGCCAGATGGAACGACTCGAGCGTTGTCTGCTGCGTCGGGGGGGGATCAAGGAACCGGCATGACGCCGTTAATCCTGTTCCTGCTGGGTTGTCTGACCGCGTATGTGGGAGCCGTTCAGGCCGCCTTTAGTGCGCTGATGCGTTTACCTCTTCGTCTCAACGCCGAGCGAGGAGAGCGTCACGGTCGTCCCGATGGCCTGGGACACTACCTCGAAGACCCTGTCCGCCTGTTCGTTCCGGCCAGACTGCTTCAGGCTCTGACGATCGTGGTAGTAACGATGCTCGTGATGGCGGAAACAAATCCGCAGAGTCCGGCGATGATCGGTCTCGTCTTCGGAGGGGTGATTGCGTTCGTCGTGGTGTGCGGACACGTCATCCCTTTACTCGTGGTTCGCCGCGAACCCGAGCGACTGCTCGAGTTTTTGCTACCTTCCTTCAACGCAATCGCGCGAGGGATCAGTCCGGCGACTGGTCCCTTGATAGGACTCCTGGACGGCGTCAGACGTGACCGCGTCGACGACGGATCCCTTGGCAGAAGCATGACTGGCACCGATGGCGATGGAGCCGAGCAGCGCTTGGTCGCCGACGAGCATGAAGAACGGAGACTCTTGAAGTCGGTTGTCGAGTTCAGCGACACGCTGGTGCGTGAGGTAATGACGCCCCGACCCGATGTTGTGGCGATCAAGTCGACCGCGACACTAGGGAACCTGCGCGCGTTGTTCGTCGAGCAGCAGTATTCACGGATTCCAGTGTACAAAGACAATCTTGACGAGATTGTGGGCGTGGTGTTCGTCAAGGACCTGGTTGCGCTGAGCGGTACAGCTCCTGACGATCAGGTAATCGATCAGCTGCGACGCCCGGCATACCTGGTGCCTGAGACGAAGCGCGTCGCCGAGTTACTCAAAGAGTTCCAGTGCCAGCAGGTCCAGAGTGCGATCGTTCATGATGAGTACGGGGGCACGGCTGGACTCGTGACGATCGAAGACCTGCTTGAGGAGATCGTTGGTGAAATCCGCGACGAGTACGACGTAGAGTCAGAGCCCATTGTCTACGAGGGAGAGGGGTGTTTCGTGTTCGCCGGGACCGTTGCTGTCGACGATGCCGCCGAGCGGTTGCAGATTGACATTGAACGGCAGGGATTCGAGACCGTCGGTGGATACCTCCTCGCGCGGTTGGGCCGGGTGCCGCGAGTAGGCGAGCAGCTGCACGTCGATGATTTACAGGTGGAGATTTTAGAAGGCGAGCGCCGGCGCGTGCAGCGAGTGAGGATGCGCCGGTCGGTGGTCAGCGGACTTCGCAAGTGATGCGGAGCGGCTTCGCTTCCCTCATTGGCCGGCCTAACGCCGGCAAGTCAACCCTGCTGAATCTTCTCGTCGGCACCAAGCTTGCCATCGTGTCGGATAAGCCGCAGACGACGCGCAATCAAATCCTGGCCGTCAAGAATCTGGAAGGCGGTATCGCGGGTCAAATCGTTTTTGTGGATACTCCTGGAATCCACCGACCGTTACACCGGATGAATGTGCGAATGGTCGACCTTGCGGTTGACACGCTTAAAAAGGTGGATGTTCTGGTCGTCGTCCTCGACGCATCAACTAAGACCGGTGCTGGCGATCGCTACTTGCTGACTCTGATCGAACGGACCACGGCGCCGGTGATTCTTGCTCTCAATAAAATTGATCTGATCGCGAAGAATCAGCTCTTGCCGCTGATCGACTGGTACCGTCAGCAGCGCGACTTCGCCGCGATCGTCCCGGTTTCGGCGCTCACGGGAGATGGTCAGGTGGAATTGGAGCAGGCGGTCGTGGAGCTGTTACCTGAGGGCGCACCCTTGTATCCAGACGACTATCTGACCGACCAGCCCGAGCGGGTTCTGGCGGCCGAGACCGTACGAGAGAAGGTGCTGAAATACACGAGGGCCGAGCTTCCTTTTTCGACCGCGGTGGTCGTCGACAGGTTCGACGAGCCGGGTCACGACGAGATTCTCCGGATATACTGTTCAATCCTGGTGGAGCGTGGGACGCAGAAGCGGATTGTTATCGGCCGTGGCGGAACCCTGATTAAGAAGATTGGCACCGAGGCCAGGCAGGAGCTCGAGGCGTTCTTCGGAACCGGCGTCTACCTGGATTTGCACGTGAAGGTTCGCGCCGGCTGGCGTAATGACGAGCGTGTTCTTTCCGAACTGGGCATCACGAAACGCTCCTGATGCCTCTCCGACCGGGGGTGTCTCACAATTTCCTTGTGATAATATGTCAATGTTCTAGGCCAAGAAAACTGTGGGACAACGATCGCCATATTTCATCTTTGACGTTCCCGAGGTCCGCCAATCCCCTTGGTTGTCGGTATGCCGCCACATCGCCGCATCGACGTCGTCTTCGATTCAGTCAAGCGACTGCAGCGGATTGGTGCGACTGCCAACCTCCTAAATCTCCTTCAAAAACAGCACCCCGCTGACCTCGCCGAAGTCTTTAGCGAACTTCCAGAGAGGGAACGTCGTTCTGCATTCGACACCCTACTCGACCGGAACAGTCGACTGGCTATGGAAGCAATCAGCGAGCTCGAACCAGAGGTTCGTGTGCCTTTACTGATCGAGTATGGCGCCGAAGATCTGGCCCGGTTTTTTCAAGAGGTGCCATCTGACGATGCAGCGGCCGTAATCGACGACCTGCCCGACACGCTCTCGGCGTCGGTCTTGGAGGTGATGCGGCGCAAGGACTCGGACGAGGTTCAGCATCTCCTCGAGTACGGGGACCAGACGGCCGGGCGCATCATGAACCCCGAGGTCTTCGCCTTGTCCGAAGACTCGACAGCAGGCGAGGCGATCGCGGCCCTGCAACAGGCGAGTGACGTGGAGATGGTGTTCTATCTGTACGTCGTCGATGAACGCCGCCATCTCGTTGGCGTGATTTCTTTGAGACGACTCCTGCTAGTGTCGCCTGAGACGCCACTCAAGAGGATCATGACGGCCGACCTGACGACAGCCCAGGTCAATATTGACCAGGAAGAGGTGGCCCAGCTGGTGGCCTCGTACAACTTGCTGGCGATCCCGGTCGTCGACGATGAAAACAAGTTGGTTGGGATAATCACGGTGGATGACGTCATCGATGTCATCAAGGACGAGGCGACCGAGGATATCTACCGAATGGCCGGCGTCTCGGGCGATGAGCACATCTTCACTTCGGCACGGGAGTCGCTTCAGAAACGCTTGCCCTGGCTGGCGGCCAATCTGATTACTGCGATTCTCGCGGCGCTCGTCGTGAGGCTGTTTCAATCGACGATTGACCAGGTCGTTGCGCTGGCAGCCTTCATGACGATCGTGGCTAGCATGGGCGGGAACGCTGCGACACAGACGCTGACCGTGATTGTCCGGGGGATCGCGCTTGGTGAGCTCAACTGGAGCAACTCACGGAAGGCGCTCGTTAAAGAGGCGATGGTTGGTGTTGGCAACGGCACGATTCTCGGTCTTGCCGGGGCGGCTTTCGCCTGGTGGGTAATGGGGAATCCGTATTTCGGCGGCATTCTGGCGCTCGCCATGGTGATTAACTTGCTCGTTGCGGCGGTGGCAGCCACGTTGATTCCGATTGCTCTACGGGCACTGAGGATCGACCCTGCACTTGCGTCATCAGTGTTCATTACGACGCTGACCGACGTCTTTGGGTTTTTCGCATTTCTCGGTCTGGCAACCCTTTTTATCGAGTATCTAGACCAGGTGCCCTGAAACGGGCTTAAGGCGTCCGGTCTGAAGTGAAGACTCCACTACGTTAGAATAGTCCGGACTCGGGCTGGAAGATGCCGCTCTATACGGCCGACGCGCTGATTCTGCGCACCTACAAGCTCGCCGAGGCAGACCGAATCGTCGTCTTTCTGACCAGCGATCGAGGCAAGCGCCGCGGGGTTGCGAAAGGAGCTCGGCGGACGCGTTCTCGATTTACCGGCGGGCTGGAACCGTTCACTCAAGTGCGGCTAGCGTACTTCGAGCGCGAGAGCCGGGATTTGGTCAGACTGTCGTATGTCGAGCCAGTTACATCGCCGCTCGTCAGCCAGAGCGGAGACGCGCTGGGTTATGTGAGTTATTTCGCAGAGCTGGTTGATGCGTGGGCACTCGAGGGGGACCCAAGCGAGCGTCTGTATCGGCTCGGTGTGTCGGTTGTCGAGGCGATCACACGTGACGTGCCGGTCGAGCGAGTGGCACGCTATTTCGAGTACTGGCTGTTACGACTGCAGGGTGTATACCCGTCGGTTGTGGCATGTCAGCGTTGTCGGGGTGGATTGGACCACGGTGGGGCGGTGATCGTGCGTGACTCAGGAGCGTTTTTGTGCCAGAAATGTGGCTCAGGCGACGGCAAGGTCGATCTGACCGGTGACGCCCTGTCGTTTCTCCGTGCGGCAGCCAACCGTTCGGCGATGGATATGGGCGTCGTGGCGTTCACTCCAGACGTGGCCCGCCAGCTGACGACGGTGCACCGCCTGTTGTTGGAGACTCATCTCCAAAAGCAGCTCAAGTCCGCTCGCGTTTTGCACGAACTTGGCGCATGGACGTCAGGCGTGTGGCCGACGGGTCGAGGCCCGCAATGACTCTACAAGACCTCATTCTATCCTTGTCGCAGTTCTGGGCCTCACACGGGTGCCTACTTCAGCAGCCATTAGATGTCGAGGTCGGCGCCGGTACAATGCACCCGGAGACATTTCTCCGGGTGCTTGGTCCTCGGCATTGGCACGTGGCGTATGTCCAACCGTCACGGCGGCCGGCCGACGGCCGGTTTGGGGAGAATCCAAACCGGCTGTTCAAACATCATCAGTTCCAGGTCATCCTAAAGCCGTCACCGGATGCCGCACAGAATCTATATCTCAAGAGCCTGCGGGCCTGTGGTATCGACCCTGCTCGCCACGATGTACGGTTCGAGGAGGACAACTGGGAGGCACCCACGCTGGGCGCCTGGGGCATAGGATGGCAAGTATTGCTCGATGGACTCGAGATCACCCAGTTCACGTACTTTCAGCAAGCCGGAGGCCTTGACCTGGCGCCGATTTCAGTGGAACTGACCTATGGGCTCGAGCGTATCGCGATGCACTTGCAAGGGAAAGATAGCGTCTATGACCTCGAATGGGCACCCGGTGTCACGTACGGCGAGGTTCGGCATCGCGAGGAGGTTGAGCAGTCAAAGTACGTGTTTGGGCAGGTTGAGATGCCGAAGGCTGATTTCTCGCAGGTTCACCGGCGTCTGTTCGACGAGTACTACAACTTTGCTGAGCAGCTGCTGGGCTCAGCACTCCTGTTTCCGGCGCTCGACTACTGTCTCAAGTGCTCTCACGCCTTTAACATCCTCGATGCGAGCGGAAGTATTGGCGTAACCGAACGCACCGCCTACATTCTGAGGGTTCGGAAACTCGCGGTCGCCATTGCTGGGGCCTACGCCTCGGGTGAGACCCACACCGGTGATGACGATGTTTCGTGAGCTATTGATTGAGATCGGCTGCGAGGAGATTCCCGCAGGCTGGCTTCCATCGCTGACCGATCAGTTTGGCGACCGGCTGACCCACTTTCTGGATGAGGCGCGGTTGGAGTGGACCGCGCCGGCACACGTCTTTAGCACGCCTCGCCGACTGGGCGTGTACGTTGGAGGCGTGTCGAACCGACAGTCTGATCTCGAAGAAACGCTCACGGGACCTCCGGTACAGGCCGCATTCGACACCAAGGGTCAGTCCACCGCTGCGGCACTGGGGTTCGCACGGAAGCAGGGCGTGTCTGTCGATGACCTACACCGAGTGCAGACACCAAAGGGTGAGTACGTCGCGCATCAAAGGCGTCAGCGCGGTGGTGCTTCGAGGGTGGTCCTGCCAGGTGTCTTGGCTTCGACCCTCAGAGCCTTGAGCTTTCCGAAACAGATGCACTGGGACGCATGGCTCGACGACGGTCATGGCGAGTTGGTGTTTGGTCGTCCGATCCGTTGGATTCTGTTTCTGCATGGTGCCACGGTCGTGCCGTTTCAAGTGCTACGAAGCGATCAGTCTGATGGGGCGGGGGTTGCCGTTGTCTCGTCTGGGTCGGTGACGTATGGGCACCGGTTCTTCAGCACGCGCGGCCGTCCGGGTCGGTCGATTCGCGTTCGGTCGTTCTCTGATTACAAACGGGCCCTCGCGGCCAACTACGTCATCATCGACCGTGAGAAGCGTCGTGCCAGGATCACACAGAAGCTAGAACGGTGCGCCGACCGTGTTGGTGGACGGGTCGGGGATGGGGCGGATCAGAGCTTTCTACTGGAGGAAGTTCCTGACCTCGTGGAATATCCATCGGTTGTGACCGGCACCTATCCGTCAGAGTTCCTGAGACTTCCTGACGAGGTGCTCAAGACGACAATGATTCACCACCAGCACTACTTTCCAGTGGTCAATCTGCGCGGACGACTTAAACCGCATTTTCTGGCAGTGACCAACACGCCGCGCGACAATGTGTCGCGAATTGCGCGCAATGCTGAGCGTGTGCTGGTGGCGCGGCTCCGAGACGCACGTTTTTTCTGGGATGCCGATCGCAAGGGAAGGCTCGAGGATCGGCTCGATCGACTCTCCACGCTCGTGTTTCATCAAAAGCTGGGTAGCTACCGGGTAAAGGCTGATCGCATCAGCACATTGGCTGAGCAAATCGCTCGCGACGTGCTTGGGGCAGATTCAATCACGGCAGCCGCCGCCCGCCAGGCGGGCCTTTTGTGCAAGGCTGATCTGGCGACAGACATGGTCGGCGAGTTTCCTGAGTTACAAGGCACGATGGGTGGCGTCTACGCACGTGAGCAAGGTGAATCGGAAGAGGTCTGGAAGGCGATTTACTACCACTATCTGCCGGTTGGAGTGGAGGCAGATGCGCCACCGACCCGTCACGGTCTCGGGGTCGGAGCCGTGACGTGGGCGGCCGTGGCTCTCGCCGACAAGTTGGACACACTGGTCGGACTTTTTCAGGTTGGCGAGAAACCCACCGGATCCCGAGACCCGTTTGCGATGCGGCGGCAGGCCCAGGGACTGGTTCGCGTTCTGGTCGACTTGCCAGAGTTGGTGGGTCTTGAGGTGCGAGTGTCTCTGGGCCAGTTACTGGAGATAGCGCATACGGTGCACGGTCGACCCGATATCCATACGGCTGACCGTGAGACCGCCTTTTTGCGAGAGCGCACTCGTTATCTGCTCGAAGAGCGCGGGTTCGACATTCGCAACGTCCGTTCAGTGACGGAACAGGCGTCGCTCGACGACCTCCGGCCACTCGACGCACGTCGCAAGCTGGAGGTGCTGCCAGAATTTACGGACACGCCAGACTTTAGGCGGTTGGCCACACTCTTTAAACGCATCAAAAACATCGCCAAGGAACTTCCTGACGCGGAGTTCGCGGTGGCCGAACGGGATGGTGGTGTAGAGCTGTCCGTGACTTTGACCGAACCAGCAGAACAGGCGCTGCTCGTAGAGGTAAATCGGGGCCGGTCGGTCATCGACCGTGCGGTGGCACGCGGAGAGGGTTACCGCGAGGCGTTTGCACAGGCATCTGCATTTGGCCCGGCAGTCGACCGATTCTTCACAGATGTGTTCGTGATGGTCGACGACGCCAAGGTTAGGCAGGCTCGCCTGCGTCTTATGAAACGTCTCGAACGGCTCATTAGCCAACTCGCCGACATCTCCGACATCGTTCCAGAAGAAGAAGCACTCTCGTAGGTGGAGTACCTCTCGCACACAGACAGAACAGGTTTTGATGGCAAGAAGACAGAGACCCACTAGCCGCGCAGAGAGGACCACGTCTCCCATTCGTCGCCTTTCCCCTGAGCTGGCCAACCAAATCGCCGCGGGCGAGGTTGTTGAGCGTCCGGCCTCGGCACTGAAGGAGTTGGTCGAAAACTCGATTGATGCGGGCGCAAACCGCATTGACGTGACGGTAGACCGGGGTGGGAAGCGACTGATTCGCGTCGAGGATGATGGGGAGGGGATGAGGCGCGAGGACGCGGTACTGGCTCTTGAGCGGCATGCGACCAGCAAGGTGGCTCGACTCGAAGACCTCGACGCGATCGACACCTTGGGGTTTCGTGGGGAAGCCTTACCCAGCATCGCTTCAGTCTCGCATCTTACTTTAAAAACAAAGCCATACGGATCTCAATCCGGGACTGAGCTGCGGGTGGATGGCGGCGCTATGGGGGCGGTTGCGGAGGTCGGCATGCCAGACGGCACCGTAATTGAGGTGACCGACCTTTTCTACAACGTGCCGGCCAGACGGAAATTTCTCAAGTCCGATCGCGCCGAGTCAGCGCAGGTCATACGTGCTGTCACACAGTTGAGTTTGGCGTATCCGAAAGTCGGATTCATGCTCACCAGCGGGGCTCGTCGTGTGCTGCAATGTCCGCCGGTTCGTACGCTGGATGAGCGTTTTTTTCAGGTGTATGGCGAGCGGCCAGACCTCGTCGAGGTTTACAAGTCTGCCGCGGGCGTGGTGCTCAGAGGCTATGTTGCCGCGCTGACTGATCACGGACCCTCCCGAGGTCCTCAGCACATTTTTGTTAACCGCCGAGTGATCAAGGACCGCACGATCACCCATGCTGTTCACGACGCGTATAGCCAGGCGAGTATCAAGCCGCGGACACCCGAGACCCATCTTTTTATCGAGCTGTCCCCCGAGCGGGTCGACGTCAACGTCCACCCGATGAAGGCGGAGGTTCGCTTCTTGGATCAGTCGCTCGTGCACGAACTGGTGCGGCGCGCCGTCGGTGATGCTCTCGGGAAACCGTCGTCGGCGCCTCTGCCGGTCCGACCTCAATCGCTGACATCATTCGTTGCGGTGTCTCAGTCGATTCCTGGGATCACGCAGGGTATGTCCGCGGCCAGTCGCTGGGCGGGTGTCACCGACGTCTTCCGGAGAAGTGAGGTGGCTGAGCCGATGAGCGCCAACGCGGTGGGAGCGATCCCCGCGGCTATTGGCGCGGGTGAGACGACCACCGATGCCACCCGACCACTTATACCGCTCGGTCAATTTCGTGACACATTCATAATCGCGGTCGATAGCGAGGGGGTGGCGATTATCGACCAGCACGTGGCGCATGAGCGTATTTTGTTCGAGCAGGTCATGTCCAAGCTCGCTGGTGGACCGCTGGACGGACAGCGTCTTCTCACGCCGATAGTGGTTGACCTCCCAGCCGCACAGCGTGAGGCGCTCGCGGCTCATACCACCGAGTTGTTGCGGTTGGGGTTTGAGGTGGGGGAGTTCGGTGGTGATAGTGTTCACATCACTACTGTGCCAGGGGTGTTAGCGCGGGCGGAGGCAGAGAACGCGGTGCGAGAGTTGGCGTCTGACGTTGAAGGGCTCGACCGCGCCGCCGGTGTTAACGAGGTACTGCAGCGCCTGGCGGCGACGACCGCCTGTCACGCAGCAGTGAAGGCAAACGATCGACTAACGCAGGAGAAGATGTTGTACATCCTCGATCAGCTGTGGCGTACCGAGTACTCGACCGTCTGTCCGCACGGTCGGCCGGTGGTGCTTCGGCTCACTCGCCACGAGATCGAGAAAAGCTTCGAGCGCTGATTCTTAGTGTCCTGAGTTCGATCTCAAGACACTAGCTATTTCGTGTAAGGTCGCACGATCAGCCACCCCACGACAAAAACGGCGACGCCACCCCCGAAAGTTTGGGGGCTGGGGCCCAAGGGTCCTGCGGTTACGATTGACATCAGCAGCAACGACATAGCTAGCAGCTGGAGGAATCGACCGACGTAGTAGAGAAAACCGGGCACTAGAGTAAACGGACTATTTGTCCGGCCTTGGCCGCTGCTGTTCCCGAGTTACCCGCCAGGCCGAGACGCGCTCGGCGATCGCTTTCTCGACCCCACGTCTGGTCGGCTTGTAGTACTGACGATGCTGCAGTCGCGGCGGGAGACACTCCATCATCGTTGTGCCACCTGCGTGGTCGTGCGCATACTCGTATCCCTTCCCGTAGTCGAGGTCCTTCATGAGTGGGGTCGGCGCATTGCGAAGGTGAAGTGGAACGGGATCGGCGATGTCTGTGTGTGCGTCACTTGCGGCCTGGCAATAGGCGACGTACACCGCGTTGCTCTTGGGCGCTACTGACAGGTAGATGACGGCCTGCGTCAGGGCAGTGTCTCCCTCAGGCATTCCGATAAAGTGTACGGCGTCTTTTGCGGCGATGGCCATGTTCAGCGCACGTGGGTCCGCTAAACCGATATCTTCAGACGCGAAGCGTACCAGTCGTCGTGCGATGTACATTGCGTCCTCGCCTGCCTCAACCATCCGTGCGAGCCAATAGACCGCAGCGTCCGGATCACTGTTCCGCATCGATTTGTGCAGTGCGGAGATGAGGTTAAAGTGCTCCTCGCCGGTCTTGTCGTACAACAGCGTGCGCTGCTGGAGCGCTCCTGATAGTAGCTCGAGGTCGATCCGCGCAGCTCGTCCCGTCGTTCGATGATCGTCGTTGCCGTCGGAGGTGTCACCCGTCGCGACGATGGCTGCAGTGAGCTCCAGTAGGTTGAGTGCGACCCGTGCATCGCCGTTGGCGTGTCGACCGATCGCCTCTAGAACACCCTCGCCAACGTCCAGACGTTCGCGACCTAGTCCGCGGTCTGAGTCGCTCAGTGCCCGCTGGAGCACCGTCACGATGTGTGCAGTCTCGAGGGGGCGAAGGACGAAGACCTTTGAGCGTGACAGTAGGGCGGCGTTTACCTCGAACGAAGGGTTCTCGGTGGTGGCCCCGACGAGCACGATGTCTCCGGCCTCGACACGTGGGAGAAAGGCGTCCTGTTGGGCTCGATTAAACCGGTGAATCTCGTCGACAAAGAGTATCGTACGCTGGCCTTGATGCCGGCGGGTTGTCTCCGCTTCAGCCATGACCGACCTGATCTCCTTGACGCCAGAGAGCACGGCGCTGAAAGCGATAAACCGTGCCCGCGTCATCGTCGCAATCAGGCGGGCCAGGGTCGTCTTTCCGGTACCCGGAGGTCCCCACAGAATTATCGATTGCAGCGCATCGCGGGTAATCGCTTCGCGTAGCGGCCGGCCAGGCGCTAGTAGCGATTCCTGTCCCATTAGCTCATCAAATGTTCGAGGACGCATTCGCTCCGCCAACGGCGTCAGTCGATTGTCATCGTCAGGCGATTCGGACGCGAACAATGTACCCGGCTTCACCGAGAACTCCCCTTGGCGCCGCGACGCCGACGGCGAGTGGGGGCACCGCCACCACGGCGCTGCCTGAGGGTTTGACGACGCGCCTCGTAGATGACCAACCCCGCCGCAATACTGACGTTGAGCGAATCGACCCGGCGTCGCATCGGTACTGACACGCGGAGGTCGGCACTCGAGTTGACGGCGTGGCTCAGTCCGGCGCCCTCTTGTCCGACCAGCAGTAGCCGCGGGCCGGTCAGGTCTGCTTCGTAGAGTCCTGTGCCTCCGCGAGGGACTGTCGCCACCACCTTGGCCCCACGCTCTCGGGCGGCAACAATCAGCGCAACAAGGTCGCCCACGACCGCGGTTGGGAGCCTCAGGGAGCTGCCCATCGCACCGCGTAATGCTCTCCACCCGAATGGGTCAGCCGAGCCACCGGTGACGACGACGGCGAGGGCGCCGCCCGCATCCGCTGCACGGATAATTGCACCAACGTTCCCCGGATCCTGCACGCCAACCGCAGCTACTACGAGACCCGAGCCCGCGTCGGTGACGATACGGTCGAGGGGGTAGCTCTGATAGGTAGCGAGCGCCACGACACCCGACGGGCCTCGAACCGGACTAGCTGCTGCGATCACTGCCTCGGATGCTGCAAACACGTCGGTTCCAGACTCGGCAAGGGTGTCGGCCAGCTTGTTCAGCCGGCGGTCGCCGGCGCGCAGTGCAGTCGCGGAGAACAGTGCGATCTCGATCGGCGTTTTCGTGGCTTGGGCATCATCTATGAGGCGTGTGCCATCGAGGAGCAGGTGACGCCGTGGGAAACCTCCCTTTCGAGCGGTCCGGAACCTGGTAACAAGCGGGTTCTGTCGACTCGTGATGGTCCTCACTGGTGCCCCGGCTAGAGATTGACTTTGCGAATCATACGGACCCCCTACGCAGGCCCGATCGTGGATCGCGCTCAAGTCTGAGGAGGATATCAGATGTGTTAGGCTAACTTTCCAATGAAGAGCAAGTTACTGAAGCGGTTTGAGGACGAGATCCATGCTCTCGACCGAGAGCTTAAGCATGACCTTCCGAAAGAGATCCAGAGGGCTCGCGAGCACGGAGACTTGAGGGAGAACGCGGAGTACCAGGCCGCCAAAGAACGACAGCGGCTGGTCGAGTCACACATAAGCCTCTTGCAGAAGCGGGTGTCCGACATCGCGCTGATGAATTTTGACAAGTTGCCTCGGGATCGCGTGGCGTTCGGATCGACCGTTGAGCTTCGAGAGCTCGACGGTGGCACCGTGACCTATGAGCTGGTGATGGCGGAAGATGCCGATCCCGGGAAAGGGATGATTTCGACCGCGTCACCCATCGGCAGGGCGCTCGTCGGCAAGGAAGTGGGCGACGAGGTCCAGGTCCCGACTCCCGGTGGGGTGCGGGAGTTCGAGGTTGTTAAGCTGGTCACGATTTACGACGACTAGTAGGCACTCCGATCGCACCAGAACCTTCGGTCTCATCGCTTCGATATTCACCACATCTCCGGACCGCGCTGGTCTTGACTGGTAGCGGTACGGCCGGAGCGTATCACGCAGGTGTTCTCCACGCACTGCGGGAGGCCGGTGTCAAAATCGATCTGGTCGCCGGTCGAGGCGTTGGTGTCGTCGGCGCGATGTTCTCGGCGGTCGATGGTGGCACGACCCTTTGGCAGGCGGGCGGTGTGTGGCGGTCCAAAGGCACCCGCCAGCTCTATGCCTGGCGGAAGACCATCAAGGCCGCCGCATGGACGCTCGTCGTGGCGCTGTCGGCGTTCCTCGTCCCCTTGATGGCCGTCATAGGCGCGGCTGTCGTATACCCCATCGGTTTCCTGCTACGCCTGAGCGGTCTCGGTCTTGGTGACCGTCTGGCGCTTGGATACATCAGATTTGTTGAGATGGCGTTCCAGTCAGGCGCATTACCTCTCGTTCTTCCGCGGTTCGTCATGCTGGCATTGTTTGTACTACTTTGTATTCTAGCGATCGGCGAGGCAGTCCCGAGAATCCGTCGACGACGTCGACGGGCTCGGGGGCTGGTCTGGTGGCTGCTTTTGGGTGCTCCTCTCGATGGGTCTCAGGTCATTAACCATTTCACGGATGGTCTCTGGACGATCATGCGTGGCGCAGCGAGGATTTCTAAACCCGGACTTCGGGACCTGGCTGAACGCTATTCGGAGCTACTGTCTGAGAATATTGGGCAGCCTGGTTTTGGTGAGCTGATTGTCATCGTGCATGACTTGGATACCCGCCGTGACCTGACCTTCGGTCTGCTGTCAGAAAAGCATAGTCACCCGTTCTTTGTTCGTCGGCTTGGTAGTGAGGGAAGCGGACGCTACTTGGAGACGATGGATCTGGCCGGGTCGGCTCGCATCCACGCCGTCGACGCGCTGGCTGCATCTCTGAGCCTGCCGGTTGTGACTGATGCACACCTTATAGAGTTTGCGTCGGAGGGTGGCTGGCGCGGTGAAGTACATCGTCTCTGTGATCGACCCGAAGCCACGACTCGGTTGTTGGAGGAGGTGGCCAACGCTGGTGCGGAGCAGGTCATTCTTGTCACCGCGCTGCCGGAGCCAGACGGGCCGCATACACTGACAGCTAGTCGACGCGATCCTCGCTCCAGGGCCGGTGAATACCTGGCGGCTGCGGAAACCGCTGCCACACGCGATGCCGTTGCCCGGTGGGGGTCAACGTTTCAAGGGGTCTTTCAGATTCGGCCGCTTCACAACCCGCTTGGGCCGTTCGATTTCGGTGGCGGCTACGATGAGCGGTCCGACCGGCCCTTTACCCTCACGGAGCTGGTCGAGAAGGGTCGTGAAGACGGGTTTCGGCAATTCGTCGATGCTGTTGTAGGGGTTAGTGGAGAGCGGCTGGAACCCAAGTCAAGAAGTGGGTATAAATGACTAGCCGCCGGCGACTCCGTGGCTACTTCGGCGTCCGATTTGTGACCACTGTAGGGCGGCTTGATGCACGCACTCGTTCCATGCGTGAAGCAGCTCTGGCGCCATCCATGATTCCGCTTCGACGCCGATTCTGGCTGGTCTGATCGGTCAGGAACTGGGAGGCTAGGTCCGCGAGGAGGCACGCGGTTTCCTGAGCATCCAGATGCCCGAACTTGCGTCGGAACGCCCCGAGCGGGATGACGGCTTTAGCCATCGCCCGGTGTCCCCCCGCGTTACCGATGTCAGAAAAGTACGCCTTGACGAACTCGCCAGCATTTCGAGAATACCCCAGGTTGCGAACCGACACGATGAGCTGGTGTTCGACTTGGCCGGAAACGACCGACCACTTCACATCGTCGAGCTGCAAAAGGAAGTCAGCTACGTACGGCATCAGGTCCTCTCGGGGGGCGTCACCGAGATGGGTTGAATAGATCTGGTCATGCATTTTCCCGAACTGAACGGCACGAGAGACGAATTCGAGACGCTCCGGCGTGAGGCCGGTACCTTCTATCTTCCTCACGAGAGCCGCATCAGCCAGCGGGTATAGAAACGTAAAAGCCTCAAGGTCACCTTCATTTGTGTGCCGACTCAGGAACAGCGTGTCCGACTTAATGGCGTACAGCATCGCAGTGGCGGTACGCTCGGAGATGTCGGCATCCACAGACCTGAAATGCTCGGTCAAAATTGTCGATGTCGACCCATAGTCTGGACGGATATCGGAAAAAACCGTCGTGTAGCCGGTGCGCTCGGGGTGATGGTCGACGACTAAATCAACTCGGTCGAGAAGGCCGCCGAAGTAATGGGGTTGGACATCTACGGTAGCGATTCTGTTAAAGGCATGAAGCGAGTCTGTCGTGACCGGCTCGACCTCGATATCCAGCAGATTGGCCATTCGAATGTTTTCAGGTCGTGTTACGCCTTGGAACGCACCGATGATCGCCGTGGTCTTCGTGCGGTGGAGTAGGCTGCGTAAGGCGAGTCCGCTCGCCATCGCGTCAGGGTCGGGGTCGTTGTGGAGAAGTATGAGCACGCGCTCGGCATCCGAGAAGTAGCGCTGGTACTGCTGCACACGAGTGCGGGTTAGTGACCGACCAAGGGCCGTCAGAAGTGAGTGCTTTAGAAGGTCGCTGAGACTTATTGGGAAGACGTCTGGAAATTCCGTCTGCCATTCGTCGACCCGCGAGGACGTTTCGTACCCAGTAACAGCGAGCACGTAGACACGCGTCGCGCCCGCATCGATGATGGCGCGCAGGATTAAGCGGAGACTGTGTCGACCGTCGTCTTCGACGATGATACAGGTTGCCGGGCCAATATCGGCCTTCACGTAGCTGTCGACTCGTCGAGGGTCGGCCACCCGCGCCGCGACCCCGGCGTCGTGGAGTTGCCTCGACGTGATGCGGTCCTGAACCATCACGTCAAGCTCAAGACTGGGATCGAGGGCCGCGTGGAGGTTGCGCGCGACGAGAGCGGTCTGGCAGACCGCAACGCACTTCATAGGAGCCCCTGATTATACGGCGGAGTGTGCCACGTGCAAGAGCGATCCTGAGGGAGAGGACAGGCCCGCGAGTGTGACCGGCTGTTCGCTTGTCAATGCGGCGTTAGGAATCATTGGGACGGGCTGTCTGCTTGCGCTATCATCTGATCCGGACACTCGGTCTTGGCCGAGACGGTTCCTGAAGGACGTTCCGATGCCACGGGTTTGGATCAACATCCTCGCGCTCACGCTCGTCTCTAGTGTCCTGTCGGCACAACAGCCGCTCTTCACCAGCGGAATCGACCTGGTTCACGTTGGTGTCTCAATCCTCGATGACGATGGCGAGCCGGTCGCCGATGTGGGTCCGGACGACCTGGAGTTGTACGAAGACGGTGAAATCCAGGAGATTCGCTACTTTTCCAGCGGCTTGGGTATCGACACCGACAGGCTGCCGACGCACCTGGGAGTGTTACTTGATGCCAGCGCAAGCATGGGCGAGGATGAGCGGCTGGCTAAGACCGCCGCGATCCGGTTTCTAAACTCGCTCACGTACGCCGCAGATATCACCCTAGTTGACTTCGATGACACGGTTCGGGTCAGTCGTTATAGCCAGCGGGAGTTCCCGCGGCTGGTCGAGCGTATTAGGAACCGAGAGTCTGGTGGGATGACCGCCTTCTACGACGCGCTTGGCGTCTACCTCGATGGGGCCTTCGACCAAAACGGTCGCAAGGTGCTCTTGATGTACTCCGACGGGTACGATACTCGAAGCCGTATGCCGTTCTCGGAGACCATCGACCTGCTTCGAGCGTCAGATGTCACGGTTTATGCCATCGGTTTTCAAGGCAATATACCGGCCTCCGCCAGACAGCGGGAACGGATGAAGCTCGGACAGTTGGCCGAGATCACCGGCGGGCGTGTGTTTTTTCCGACCAAGGTCGAAGCGCTCGAGGGTATCTACGAAGAGATCTCTCGGGAGCTCGACACGCGTTACGCCCTCGGCTATACCTCTACAAATACCGAGACCGATGGGACATGGCGGCGCGTCGAGGTGAAGGTGAAGCCGACCCGTCCTGAACTCGGGGCCGTTAGGACTCGGAGTCGCCCAGGGTACTACGCGCGCTACCAGGACCCTAATTCTGACGACCGCTGAGGACGCCGGCGGCCCCTCATTACGGCCCACTCCACGTTCAGTGACAGTATGACCACCACGTATGACACATTCGCCTTGGTGAGCGACTTCGAGGTTAGCGGTGACCAGCCCCGTGCGATCGCAGAGCTTACCGATGGGCTCGATCGGGGCGACCCCTATCAGGTCCTTCTGGGTGTGACCGGCTCGGGGAAGACGTTCACGATGGCCCAGGTTATCGCGGCGCAGAACCGACCGACACTGGTGATGGTTCACAATAAAACATTGGCCGCCCAGCTCTACCAGGAGTTCCGCCGGTTATTTCCGCGGAACGCGGTCGAGTATTTCGTGAGCTACTACGACTACTACCAGCCCGAGGCGTATGTGCCTGCCACTGATTCATATATCGAGAAGGAGGCGACGATCAATGATGAGATCGACCGAATGCGGTTGTCCGCCACCCGGTCCCTGTTTGAGCGGCGCGACGTAATCATAGTCGCCAGTGTGTCGTGTATCTACGGTCTGGGTTCGCCGGAGGCCTATTACGGAATGCTGCTACCGTTGGAGCGCGGTCAGCAGATCGATCGCGAGTCGATCCTCAGAAAACTGGTCGAGATCCAGTACGAGCGAAACGACCACGACTTTTCGCGGGGTGTGTTTCGTGTGCGCGGTGACGTAGTCGAAGTGTTCCTGTCGTACGAAGAACGGGCGCTTCGTATCGAACTGTTCGGCGACGAAGTTGAGCGGCTTGAGACATTCGATCCCGTTTCTGGGAAGACCCTTCAGCGACACGACAAGATAGCCGTGTATCCCAAGTCTCACTTTGTGACACCCCGCACACACATGCTTGAAGCGGTTGAGCGTATCAAAGACGAACTGGACGACTGGCGACCGAGGCTTGAGCAGGCCGGGAAGTTTCTCGAGGCCCAGCGCTTGCATCAGCGGACGATGTTCGACCTTGAGATGATCAGAGAGATCGGGTACTGCCACGGTATCGAGAACTATTCACGTCATCTTTCGGGTCGGTCGGAAGGAGAGCCGCCGCCGACACTCCTTGACTATTTTCCTGATGATGCCCTGACCATCATCGATGAGAGCCACCAGACGATTCCGCAAATCAGGGGCATGTATCACGGCGACCAGTCGCGCAAGACGGTTTTGGTCAACTTTGGGTTCCGTTTACCGTCGGCTCTTGACAATCGTCCACTGAATTTCGATGAATGGAAGGCGAGGATCGGCCAGGTGATTTCGGTGTCGGCAACTCCGGGACCGTATGAGCTCTCGTCGGCAGGCGGAGTCGTTGTCGAGCAGATCATCCGACCGACGGGGCTGGTTGATCCTGAGGTCGAGGTGCGTCCCGTCAAAGGGCAAATCGATAACCTCTTGTATGAAATCAGAACGCGAGCTACAAGGCGCGAGCGGGTGTTGGTGACCACGCTCACCAAGCGCATGGCTGAGGACCTGACTCAGTACTACCAGGAGCTTGGCGTCAAGGTGCGGTATTTGCACTCCGACATCGACACGCTGGAGCGCGTGGAGATTCTCCGGGACCTGCGTCGGGGGGCGTTCGACGTGCTGGTTGGGATCAACCTGCTTCGGGAAGGGCTTGATCTACCGGAAGTGTCCCTCGTCGCAATCCTCGATGCAGACAAGGAGGGATTTCTTCGGTCGGCGGGCTCTCTCATCCAGACATCCGGCCGGGCGGCGCGCAATATTAATGGTCGGGTCATCATGTATGCCGATACGGTTACCGATTCCATGCGCGCGGCGCTCGGCGAGATGTCTCGGCGGCGGGAGCGGCAGGCAGCCTACAATCGCGAACACGGCATCACGCCGGAATCGATCGTCAAGGAGATCGACGGAGTGCTGTCCAGTCCGTACGAGCGTGACTACGTGACGATCCCTCTCGCGAAGGAGGCATCACCATCATTTCAGACGCGTCAGGAGCTTCGGGACCATATTGCGGGTCTGGAGCGTGAGATGCGTGAGGCGGCCGAAAACCTCGAGTTCGAGCGAGCGGCCGCAATTCGTGACCAGGTAAAGCATTTTCGAGAGCGCGATCTTGGACTCACCGATGACGGTCACGTGAGTGACGTGTGAGAATATGAAGGTGGGTGTCTTATGTTCGAGCGCCCACGTCGAAAAAGGGGGAATCATGTCAAGAGAGAACGACACACACTCAGGCGTCGTCATGATGGCGTTTGTTATGGGTGCCATTGCCGGAGCCGCGACGGCACTGTTGATGGCGCCGGCCACCGGGACAGACACGCGTCGAGTGCTCAACGAGCGCGCGCGCGAGGGTCGAGAGAAGGCAGGCGACGCGGCTCGCGAAGGTGCAGATTTTGTCCGACGGCAGCGTGAGCAGCTCTCCACGGCTATCGATCGGGGCCGGGAGGCGTACCAGCGTGCGCGAGATCCTGAGCAGACCTCCGCAGAGGAGCAGGGGTGATGGAGACTTTCTTCCTTGGGGCGATCGCGACGGCGACGGTCGTGATGGCGTTGGTACAGGTAGGGATCATCGTGTACGGCGCACGTCTCGCACGCCGGGTGGACCGCATGACCGAAGTCATCGAGCTGGAGCTCAAGCCGGCTCTCGATCGAGTGAACGCCATAGGTGGAGACGTGAGTCGTGCGACGTCGCTGGCGGTGGCACAGGTCGAGCGGGCGGACGAACTTTTCGCCCGCGTTGCTGAGCGGGTCGACCGCATCACCGTTGTCACTCAGGAAGCGGTGATCGAGCCGTTTCGGCAGGGCTCAGCGTTGCTGGAGGGGTTACGCGTGGCGCTCAGCATTCTACGCGGTACACCGACAAGTGCGCCGGGACCGCTGACCGACGAAGTGAAGCCGGTGACGGAGGACGAAGAAGCCCTGTTTATTGGCTAGCCAGACTTGCACGCTGACCCGACGCCGCAGCGGTGACACCTACCGCCGGCGGTGATACAAGGGTCGATTACTGGCACGAAGGCTCTGGTCGCGGATATCGGGCGGAGGGAACGGTCCGTGGCGAGGAGCGCCCGGCTCGTAGATTGCTCGACATGCGGTCGTTGCATTACACTTCCTGCTCGTTAGTTCACGCGAGTATTCGTGGGCGCTTGGCTCAGTGGTAGAGCATCGCCTTCACACGGCGGGGGTCAGTGGTTCGAATCCACTAGCGCCCACCATTTAACCCCGCCTCATCTTCTGGTGTCAGGCAGTCGGCGTTCGCTTTACGCGGCAAGTCGATGAGGACCGTGTTGTTGACGAGACTAGAAAGTGTGGCGCGTCGAGGAAGCTGCTCTCGTCTCAGTATCCGATTCGACGCTGCGGCGTGCCCGCCAGGCCGCCCATCGGGCTTTCTGGTTCGGTTGGTACGCACAGTTTCCGGAGACTGCACTGATTCGTTAGTGTTCCGCAGCCACAGCCACTGATTCAGACAATACCGGCCACTGCCCGGTTTCGCCTAGGCCTTCAGTGTCACTCGCATCACACGCTGCTGACGTTCGTCTCGCGGCTCGCCGTCCTGAATTCCAGGCCGACGGCAAGGTCCTGCCAGTTTTTCTGACTGAATATCACGGTTCTTTCGCTCGCGGTAAGCGGGAGCGGCTGTCGTCGGCCTTGTTGTCCTGTTGAACCGGTTCGAAATCACTGAAATCGATTTCGACGAATCCGGACGCCGGTGACCATTGCACCCTTTTTTCGGCGAGTGCGGTATGGGGATGGTGAAAATAGACGAGGACTTCAGAATACCCATCCTGTAACGGGTCGACCAGTTCGACGGCGATGTCCATAGCCTCATCCATCCGGTAAGTCTGAATTTTAACGACAAGCACCCGGTGGGCCGAGAGGTAATCCACCACCTGCCATCCGAGGCCGCGCATCGAGGGACGACCTGGTCGAACTGCGGCCGAAGGGGGGACGGGCCGCATCGTCACGAGGGTCCAGGTAGCTGGTGCGTGCACCACCGGGGTCTCGTTTGGGAAGGAAAACAACTGATAGACTACGGAGAGCGCCCCAACGGGAAGGACGACGCTAATTGTCAGCAACGCCCGACCCATGGTTTGGAGTACACTACCATATGACCGTAGGGTCGTTTGGCTCCCCTCGGGTGTACGGGAGGGCTTGAACGGTCCACAACCCATGCGGGGTCACAGATGACCCCATGGAAGCGAGGAGGATTCATGAGGTGGCTCATCGTGCTTGGAGTGTTGACCGGCATGGTCGCGCTCTCCGGTACTGCCCAGGCTCAGGGATTGATGGCTGGTGACGCCGCGCCAACGTTCGAGCTACCGGGCAGTGATGGGAAGACGCATCGGTTGGCCGACTATGCTGGTACGACGGTCATTCTCGCGTGGTTTCCCAAAGCCTTCACCGGTGGTTGAACGGCCGAATGTAAGTCGCTGAGGGACAGCAGCGACCAGTTGAGTCAGTTCGACATTGCCTATTTTATGGTGAGTGTCGATGATCCCGAAACAAACAAAGAGTTTGCCGAGTCGCTCGATGCGGACTTTCCGTTGTTGAGTAACCCCGAAAAGGACGTCGCGCTGGCTTACGGGGTAGTCAACGACGAACGGGAGTTCCCGTTCCGGTGGACGTACATCATCGGTCCCGATGGGACCGTGCTGGAAGTGGACAAAGACGTCACCCCTGCAACGGCAGGTGTGGACCTAGTAGCCCACCTGACGGAGCTCGGTGTGGCAAAAAGATAGAGACCCGACGACAGTCGGAATCATCGCTGCTCTACAAACAAAACGGGCGGGTGACATTCTTTGGATGTCACCCGCCCGTTTCTTTCTGTCCCGCCCCTGACCGGCCGTGCTAGTCAGTTTTCCGTGTTTTCGGCTTCTCCTGGATCTCGTCCTTGAAGCCGCGGATGGCTTGGCCCATACCGCGGCCCAGACCGGACAATCGGTTCGCACCGAAAATGAGGACGATGATAAAGAAGATGATCGCCAGCTCCGGTAGGCCGATTGGACCGAATAGCGCAAGCAGCGGTGTATTCATGACGGTTCCTTCCTCTGAATGAACCTATTACTTAGGATACCACGCCATCAGTGGGGGCGGGGGGGCACTGGAGCGGTCTGAGCCGAATCAGCTACTAAGAAGCGCCGACATACATATAGGAGGTCGGCCCTCACCGCCTCGAAAGACTGCGGCCTATACCGCCGGGGCCCAGTTTGTCGCCGAGCTCGTAGTGGAATGCGGTGTTACCGGTGGAGGTCATGGCCTGCGTACCGGTTTTCTGTGCTACCCTACGCCTCTACCTGTACCAGTTAACCGCACATGGGCCTCTTTGGAAGCATTCACTAATCAGCGGAAATACCGCACTGTGCAGCGGCTGGGCCTCCTCCTTGGCGGCCTCATTTTTGTTCTCCTTCTCGTCATTCCGGCCCCAGCTGGACTCAGCATAGAGGGATGGCGCACCGTGGCCGTTGCTGTGTTGATGGCGACGTGGTGGATGACCGAAGCGATCCCGATTCCCGCGACCGCGATCCTCCCGCTTGGACTGTTTCCGACACTTGGAGTCTTGGACGTCGAGAGCGCATCCACGCCCTACGCCAACGAGATAATTTTTCTGTTTATGGGCGGCTTCTTTCTTGCGTTCACGATGCAGAAGTGGGGTCTTCACAAACGGATCGCGCTTGCGATCGTGTCGTTCGTGGGCACAGGACCTGCTCAACTCGTTCTTGGCTTCATGCTGGCTACGGCGTTTCTCTCGATGTGGATTAGTAATACGGCGACCACTGCGATGATGCTACCGATTGCCTTAGCCGTCGGCGAGATGTTCCGTCCACAGAGCCAGGAGCGGTCGTACAACTTTGGCGTTGCACTGATGCTCGGTGTCGCGTACGCCGCGTCGATCGGTGGTGTCAGTACGCTCATCGGAACCCCTCCGAACGTTGTCCTTGCCGGTGCCGCCAGAGAGCTCCTTGGTGTCGAGATCGGTTTCGTTCAATGGATGGGGGTCGGCGTGCCAGTTGCCCTTGTTTTACTTCCTCTTACCTGGATTATCTTGACCCGATTCCTCTATCCCCCCGGCGATTTGGCCGGTGACGCGATTGAGGTTATCGAAGCGGAACGGCGGGCTCTCGGAGTACCGAGCAAGGGTGAGAAGTTGACGGCCGTCGTCTTCGTTCTGACAACTCTTGCATGGGTGTTCCGCTCCGAAAAGACTATTGGCGGCGTCACGATCGTCGGTCTGCAAACGTTGGTACCGAATCTTCGGGATTCGACCGTTGCCATGCTCGCGGCCGCGACACTCTTCATTCTGCCCGTTGACTGGAAGAAGGGAGAGTTCGCTTTGGACTGGAAAACGGCGGGACGCATTCCCTGGGGGGTACTGGTCTTGTTCGGTGGTGGGCTATCTCTGGCTCGCGCGATGGCCCAGTCTGGCCTGACGGAGTGGATTGGACGTGGCGTCGTATCTTTGCACGTAGTACCGGTCCTTCTCATCATCGCCGCCGTGGTTACGCTTGTTGTCTTCCTGACAGAACTCACCTCGAACGTGGCGACTACGGCAATGGCGATGCCGGTCATGGCCGGCGCCGCGGTCGGGTTGTCGATGGAGCCACTCCTCTTGATGGCAGTCGCGGCGCTCGCGGGGTCGATGGCGTTCATGCTCCCTGTTGCGACACCTCCGAACGCAATCGTCTTTGGGTCGGGCTACATCACGATTCCTCAGATGAGTCGCGCGGGGTTCTTTCTCAACCTCGGCGCAATTGTTGTGGTGGCTGGGCTCGGAAGCATTCTTATCCCGTTCTTCCTGCTTAACTGAGTGGTTCACGACGCGGACTGTTGAACGACCGGAGGTTCCGGCTAGGACACGAAGCGGTCATAGGGGTTGTTCTGCCTGATGTGCTCAGGATGGCTGGGCGTTCGCTCGCATCGTCCGGTATGCTAAAGGTCTCCGTGGGTGTTTTACTGCGACTTCCAGTTATTCGCGCTCTTCACAAACGACAATTGTTGTTTCCGACGGTCGTCTCGATTATCGTCGCCGGCGTGCTCGTGCAAGGCGCACTCGATCGTGGCCAGCCCGTGGGGCTGACATCGGAGTCAGAAGAACCGGTCGTCGTTCCGGTGCCACGTCCAATCGTTCGTACGGATCTTGAGAAGACGCCGTTGACTTATTTTTCTGACTATTGGAATCAGTTGGCTGAGGGGGCTCGCGAGAACCTCATTGTGGTCGGTCCGATGTCAACGCCAGGCATCCTGGTCGGGCCGAAGCTGGCTCTGACCACTGTTCAGCCCGCCTTGACTCTGTTACGGCAGAGAAATCGGCTCGTGTTGACCCGTGAGGAACCTGAAGAAACGGGTCCAGAGGGGGAATCGGACGAGGCAGAGTCGGATGATCCTGACAGCATTGCGGAGGACGTGATGGAGCGTCTGATCGACCAAGCTGGTCCCCATCGACTCCGCGCCTGGGATGAAGAGCTTGGTCTTGCGCTCTTCGACGTTGATGACGCTTCTGAGACGGCGTTCACGCTCTCAGATCCACGGCGTTTGCCCTCCGGTTCGTATCTTGGTGCGGTCACACTGGACGGAACCGGGGAGCCAACCGTCGTGCCTGGGTATCTAGTGGCCACAGTGGCGGAGGCAGATCCTGATTTTGGAGACCTGATCGTCTCGATGGATTTACCGGCGACGTTGTCTGTCGCCGCGATCGTTGATCTTGATGGAGCGATGGTCGGCCTGGCCTACTCCTCTGACGCCGGACCGCGTGTCGTTACGACGATCGAAATGCTTGGTTTAATCGAGGCGCTGCAAACCAAGACAATCTGTCGCAGCATCGAGGTGTCTGACCTCGACGGCGAGGTCCAGCGAACTCTCGGCGTCGAGAGCGGTGTTCTTATCGAGTATGTGCGTCGCGAGGCGTTCGCCCAGGTACCGTCGCTCCAGGCCGGCGATATCCTGCTCGAATGGAGTGGCACGTCGCTGGAGTCAGCCGATCAGTTCGTTAGCGTCTTCGATGCTCAAACACCCGGTTCCCTTGTCCGCTATCGGGTCCTTCGTGGACGCCGTCGTGTGACGGGCGGCACAATCATGCCTGCACGAGATTGTGATCCGGTGACCTCCGCGCCAGTTCGCCTGCTGGCGTTCGGACTTGCCGTGCAATGGGTCGACCGCTCCGGTGGAGGAGCCGAGTCGACCGACGGGTGGCATGTCGTCGCGGTTGCGCCCGATGGGGCTGCTGATGCCGCCGGTGTCAAGGAACTCGACTATCTCCTGTCCGTCGATGGCCGAAGAGTTGCGGATGAGGACGACCAGTCGATTTTGGAGGCAGCCGCTGCGTCGGAAGAGGTAATCGTGCTGTCACTCCTTCGAGATGGCCGGGCCAAGCTGATCGCTGTGCCGCCGTTAACCGGTGACGAGGCGCCGGCCGAAGGCGAAACTGAGACGGATAAGTAAGCGGTGCACCGAGTGCGTTCGCGGTGTGACCGGGCCCCGCCACTCACGAATCCATGAGTCCACAAGCTGATTTCAAGACGCCGTTTCAGCGTCTCCTGCAGGCGGTGGGTAACGCCCTGGGGACGCGGCTGTCGGTGTGGCGTTGGGCCAAAGTGTGGCTGCGGGCGTCCTTCCTTCCCGAGCAGAACTATCTCATTGTCCTGTCGGTCGTAGTTGGGATTCTGACTGGACTCGGTTCGGTCGGTTTTATCTACGCCCTTGAGGGCGTAACTGCGTTTGCTCGTGGTCCGGTCGCCGGCGTGTTGTCGCGGTTCGGTCCCGCCCAGCTTGTTTTGTTGCCTGCCCTTGGCGGACTACTGGTCGGGCCGATCGTGAACCGCTTTGCTCGGGAGGCCAAGGGGCACGGCGTCCCCGAGGTGATGACTGCGCTCGCACTGCAAGGGGGTCGCATCAGAAAGCGGGTCGTCACGGTCAAGGTTATCGCGTCGTCGTTAACGATCGGATTTGGTGGAGTAGCCGGTCGTGAGGGACCGATGGTGCAGATCGGTGCGGCCATCGGGTCGACAGTTGGTCAGTGGACGCGGCTCACTTCGAACAATGTGAGGACCCTGGTAACGTGCGGCGCGGCAGGTGGTATCGCGGCCACCTTTAACGCTCCGATCGCAGCAGCCATTTTCTCGATGGAAATATTGACCGGACGTATCCACACCGATTTCTTGCTGGTGCTCTTAACCTCACTCAGTTCGTGCATGATTGCTCGTCACTTCTTGGGAAATTTTCCGGCGTTCATGTCGCCGGTGTACGACCTTGTGAGTCCCGCCGAGCTACCTCTCTACTTTTTAATGGGCATTCTGATCGGGACGGCTGCTATCGGATACGTGAAGCTGCTGTATCGCTCGGAGGATCTGTTTGGGGCGTGGACCTTTCCCGACTACCTGAAACCTGCCATTGGCGGTCTGGTGGTGGGGTTGATCTTGCGCTACTTCCCAGAGGTGTACGGCTCGGGTTTCCAGGCCGTGGAATCGGCCTTGTGGGTTCGGTTTTCGTGGCAACTGCTGCTGGCGCTGTTCTTCGCCCAACTGCTGGCCAACTGCGCGACCCTCGGGTCTGGCGGTTCCGGTGGAGTATTTGCGCCGAGCCTGTATATGGGTGCGATGCTTGGTGGAACCTTCGGTTCCCTCACGCACAGTGTGTTCCCAGAATGGACCGCTGGGGCCGGGGCATACGCGATGGTCGGTATGGCGGCGTTCTTCGCGGCGACGGCAAAGGCTCCGACAACCTCAATCTTGATTCTATTCGAGATGACCAATGACTACCGGATCATGCTGCCGTTGATGGCTGCAACCGTTGGCAGCGTCTATGTGTCACACCGACTCTTCCCATTTACCGTATATACGCTCAAGCTTCACCGACGCGGCATCAGCTTCCCGCATGCAGAGGACACCGAGCAAGCAGTGGTCGAGACACCCCCGCCGATCCCTCCGACGGAGACGGCCGGGGCCTGACTCGCTACGGGCTTTCGTCAACGATGATCTGCTGGAGTTCGTCTTCGTCGGGGGGAAGCTCAGTATCCCCGGTCGGGTAATCGTTGGCTTGGAGTAAATAGGCGATGATATCTACGTAGCCCATGGGACTCAGACTTGCCGGTGCGCCTTGGGGCATCGTCGTGCGGATGGCGGCGTACATGTCACCAACGGAGAGGTCGCTCCATCGAAATGAGAACGGGACGCCAACGAGTGGTGGTGCGATGCCGTCTCCGAGCATGTCTTCGAGATGGCAGGCGGCGCAGTCCCGTAGGTAGGCCGCCTCGCCCCGCGTGGCTTGATCCTCAGTGAAGACCCCTGCCGACGTGGTGCGCTCTTGAGCAAGACCCTCTGTATTTCCGATGGCAGCCAAAACCAAGGCTGCGGCCGTTATCCCAATTACTAGTACACCAGCATAACTACGCGGTCGTCTCGCCATTAAATCCCCGTCTCTCTTCTATGACTAATGCATCTGATTGAGATCACTATATCATCCGAGCGCTGCCACCCTGCCCTGAACCCGAAGCGGGACGCCGCGCGTCTCTTGTAACGCTGTCAGGTGGGCACCACCAGTATGAGAAAGATCGTCAAGTTGATACCGTGCGACGCGAAACAAAGGGGGCATGCTACCCGGTTGATGAACAGTAGAGCGTAGCCAAGGTAGAGCCCCAGGCAGACGGTTAGCGCACTTGCCGCGACATAGCTGCCAGGGGGCGGTGCCTGACCGCCAATCCACTCAAAGACAACACCGAAGAAGATGCCCACGTAGTAGAGCTGACCCAACACGGAATTGGGAAGGAGGAATACGCGCGCCTGTGGGGTGAACACGATCGAGGCGCACGTGTGTTCGTCCATACGGCAAAAGGACGGCACCCAGCGCACGTCGGGTCGGACCCAGCGATAGGCGACAGCGGTGAAATAGGTCGAGATCAAGAGACCGACCACCGAGAGGCTGAGGAGGAGGCTTGCCACGCCGTTCACAGGTCCTTGGTCGCCATCGACAAGAGATAGAGGTGGAGCCACCACGCAGGGACGGTTGCTCCGGCGACACTAGCCAGCGCCCACAGTTTGTCACGTTTAACCAGGGACTTGAGAGTCCTGGATAGGACTGAGTTCACGATTTTCATCATACTTCTGATGTCACCGCGGTTCGGAAGTCGGCAGAGTCAGTAACAAAACTCCGCCAAGGCACCGATGGGCCGCTCCCGATCACCACAAGTCCGGGAGTAAGCGTTCACGCCCTGGTGCCAACTGAACGTCGAACGTCTTAAGGGTCGTATTGACGAACCCATAGTACCCAACGAGACCGGCAAGGTCCATCACGCCCCGTTCTCCGAACAGCTCTTGCGCGCGGCTGAACGTGCTCGATGACAGCTTCTCCTCGCTTATCACTTCCCGAACGAATCGGACGATTGTCTTTTCCCGAATGCCGAGACCTGAGACATCACCGGGACTGTCAAGATCGGCGCGGGTCTTGACGAGGGTAATGATCGCTGGCTCCAATCCGGCTCGTTTGGCGGCAGGTTCGTGCGATGTCCACTCGTATTGGCTGCGCACCTCGCGGGCGGTGGCCAGGATGGCCAACTCCGTCAAACGCTGGTCCTTCTCGGTCTCGAAGCGGAGATAGCTGCTGGCAGGGAAGATGTGTTCCGCCATTAAAGGGCTGTAGACCCACATGGCAACCGGGCCGCGTAACCCCGACTCGTACCGACTGCCCGGAGCCACAATTACATCGAAGGCGCGCTGGCTATCAAGATCGAGATGGTCCCGTTGGGGGAGTGGAAGCCGTGCCCAGGAATCGCTGACGACGTCATTCGGAATATCAGCGGCCGTGACAATCAACGAGGTTTCGGTTGGAGCTGACTCTAATGTTTGAGCCGACTCGACAGCATCGCTGCTCGAGCAGGCTGGCCACGTCGCCAGTGATAGCATCCCGATCAGTTTAATGATTCGCCGCGACCGCATAACGTATGTCCTTTCTTTTGTCTGACGGTCTCATTGACCGCTTCGCGATGGTGGCTCACCGTTCGGAACCTGTCAATGTCCAGACCTGTAAAACCCGTCGACATGTGCAAAACCGGCCGAGCTGACACATTGCGATTTGGGTGGCCGCGAACTCGGTGGGTGTAATGTGCGCCCCGAGTGTGCCCATGCCGAGCGTGATGTGGGGTTCGAAACGATGAAAGGCCGACTGCTCCCGAAAGGTGGCAACCCACTTGATGTCGGCCCGTCGTGGCCCGTCGCCGTCGGTCCAAAATCCGGCATCTTCGTCGTCGCTAGCGGATGCGTCACGGAACGGTTTTAGACATTCCATCAAACGACCGTGAAGGGTTGCGAGTTCGTCAGTCAGACCGATACCGAGGGTCGATGACTGTGCGCACGAGATGTGTGTCGTCGTGAGCGCGAGCGGTATTTGATTCCGTATGATATTACCCACCGCATCGGCTATCGCTGCCAGATCTCTCTGTCTTGCGAACTGCTGAACGAGGGTGAGATGTGGAAGATGGGTAGAATCGAAGCGAAATCCATTAGGCGGCGCTCGAAGCGTGCGGTTGAGAGTAATGATCAAGCGAGCCAAAGGGTCGGGCAGGAGGAGTGCGATGTTGATCGCTATGTTTTTGAGGTCGGTCACGTACGATCGTTGAACGCACAGTAACTCCAGTCAAGACTGATGCAAACGGACTGTCCAGAGCCAGCTGTGAACAGCACCGAGGCACACAAGATTCGGACGGTAGAATTCTCACGAACGACCATGGGTACGACCGAATCTGTCATTCAGCAGCTGAATTATTGTGCTTAATCTGGACGCGCCGCTCCGCGGCCGCGATAATCAACTAGACCAAGGGGGGCGACCCTCGAATTTGTTGCGCCAAACTAGGCAGGTGCCTGTGGGCGTTTCTACTCGCGATGGAGGTGTTCGGTGAGATTTCGACTTACTGCGTCACCGTTCGTGACGGTTGCTGTCATTGGAGCACTACTGGCATCGGCTGCCGCTGTTGCCGCTCAGACGCCTGCGGAATTCCAGACCCCCTGGGGTGATCCGGATCTGCAGGGAACGTGGAACAACATAACCGGGATACCTCTGGAACGTCCCACCGAGCTCTCGGGGAAGGAATTCTTCACGCAGGAAGAAGCCGTCCAGTTTGCCCAGGAGACGTTACGTCGTGTCGACCGTGATCGAAGAGATGGGGGCATCGAAAGGGACGTTGGGCGCGCGTACAACGAATTTTGGTCGGACCGTGCAACGAAGTATCTGACTCAACTGAATACCCGCACGTCCCTCATCGTCGATCCGCCGGATGGTCAATTGCCGGTATTGACAGCGGTGGGGCAAGAGCGAGTCGACGGGCGTCGCAGTGCACGGAACCGGAACGACTCGTGGGTTGACCGCAATCTCTGGGAACGCTGTCTGACGCGCGGGGTGCCCCGGCTGCCTGGCTCTTACAACAATAACTTCATGATCGTGCAATCACCTGGCTACGTGACGATTTTGGTCGAAATGATCCATGAAGCCCGCATCATTCCGCTGGACCGGCGACCGGCGCTTCCGTCAGGAATCCGTCAGTGGATGGGGAACTCTCTGGGGCGTTGGGAGGGCGACACACTCGTCGTCGAGACGACGCATTTCAGAGACCAGCAGGAGTTTCGTGGAACCAGCGCCCAGTTGCGTCTCGTCGAACGTTTTACGCGGGTCGACGACCGAACCATTGACTACCAGTTCACTATTGACGATACGACAACTTACGTTCGCCCGTGGACGGCCGCCGTACCGATGACGCGCGTTGATGAAGATGTCTTCGAGTATGCCTGCCATGAGGGTAACGTCGGGATGGAGGGTATTTTGGCAGGCGCCCGAGCCTTGGAGACTGCTCAGTCCGGCACGCAAGACGCGAGTGCGCGGTAGTAGAGAACTCCTTGCGTCGGCGTCTTTCGTCGGCCGGTTGGGCGCAGAACCGATACTCGTAGGGTGGCCTACGATCGACAGTGAGTGCATGCCTAACCCAGGGTTTGGCATTTTCGGATACGTTTCTCACCGGTAAGATGTCTCGATGCCCATGCTCACTCGTCGGGCACTGCTGCAGGCTCTGCTGAGACAGGGGGTCGGTTCTGGCCCTGTCGATGCACAAGCGGTCGTACACCGTGCGCCGACTTCGCTGGCTCCAGATGCGGTGACGCACAACTGGATATCGTTCCTTGGACCATCTCACAACGGTGTCTCCACCGAGACACCCCTTCGACGTGATCTGCCGCCGCCCCTCGTCTGGGAACTGGCCAAGGGTAGCGGCTACGCGTCACCCGCCATCGTCGGTGACCGTCTTCTCTTTATCCACCGCCTGGACGACGAGGAGGTCGTCGAGTGTGTACACGCTGAAACGGGAGCCAGCCGGTGGCGCTTCCGTTATCCCACCACGTACGAAGACCGTTACGGCTACAACAACGGCCCGCGCTCGAGTCCAGTAATCGACGGCGATAGAGTCTTGACGGTCAGTGCGGAAGGAAGGATTCAGTGCTTGGATCTGGAGACCGGTGGCGAGGTGTGGAGACGGGACTTGCGAACCGAATACGACGTGCCGCAGGACTTCTTCGGTACCGCGTCGACCCCGTTGGTCGAGGGCAGGGTGCTGATCGTCAACGTCGGCGGGCCTCGGGGTGCTTGTGTCGTCGGCTTTGATACGGCCACTGGACAAGAAAGATGGCGCGCCGGTGAATGGGGGCCGAGCTATGCCTCGCCGGTCCCGGCGACCATCCATGGTCAGCGTCGCGTTTTCGTCTTCGCCGGAGGGGAGTCTCAACCTCCGGGTGGAGGTCTTCTCTCGATCGAGCCAGTCACCGGGACTGTCGATTTCGCGGTGTCCCATCGGAGCCGAACCTACGAATCGGTCAACGCTGCTTGCCCGGTTGTCTTCGGTAACCATGTGTTCATCTCGGCAAGCTATCGCGCAGGTGGTTCACTGGTCGAAGTGCTTCCAGACTTTACCCATCGCGTCGTGTGGACGACTCAGGACTTCGCATTACACTTCAACACGCCCATCTACTGCGGCGGGTATCTATATGGTTTTGACGGCCGCAATCAGGGGGATGCGTCGCTGGCCTGTGTCGATGCCATGACCGGACACGTTGTGTGGCGTGAGGCGCCCACCTGGACAGAGACGTTCAAGCAGAACGGTCAGACGCGGGAATCGGTGCTGGGCACCGCACGCGGTTCACTGCTGGCCGTCGACGGACAGTTCGTCTGTCTTGGGGAATTTGGCCATCTTATTTGGATGGATCTGACGGCCACAGGCTACACTGAGATTTCGCGCACCTGGCTGGTCGCCGCACGGGAATCGTGGGCATTACCCGTGCTCAGCCGGGGTCTGCTCTACGTTACGCAGAACACGCGCGACCTGATTAATGGATCTCCTCCGCGACTGCTGTGCTATGACCTCAGGGGTGGCAAGGCCGTGTGATCGGCTCAACGAAGTCACCACTATTCGCCATTGCGTTGTTTCTCAAGGGCCATCACCAGACGATCGTTCTGAGCATCGGTGCCAATCGTAATCCGCAGCTTGTCGTCGAGCCCCGGCGTATCGAAGTATCGAACGAGGATTCCGCGCCGTTTTAAATCTGCATAGAGATCGCGTGCTCGTCCATCAGTCGGTCGTACCAGCAAGAAATTAGCCTCGCTTGGCCAGACGCGGAATCGCAGCTCAGTCAGCGTCGCCGCAAGACGCTGTCGCGAGGCACAGACGCGGGTAGCCATGTCGCGACAGTGGACGACGTCGCGGTAGGCAACCGCCCCGACACAGGCGGCGACGGCGTCGACGTTGTAGCTGTCCTTGACCTTCGCGAGTCCCGCCAGCAGCGTGGGTGGAGCAACCGCGAACCCAAGCCGGAGTCCGGCGAGCGCGTATCCTTTTGAGAGTGTCCGAATCACAATGACGTTGTCATGGTGCTGCACGAGCTCCAACGCGTTCCCGGTAGCGAAATCGACATATGCCTCATCGATGACCAGAAGACCGTCGAGTCGACTTGCTAAATCATCCATCACCTGGGTCGGGATCCGGTTACCTGAGGGGCTGTTCGGACTGGCAACTAGGGTCAAGGCGGCATCACTCTTGACCAGTTCGTCGACTGGTAGATCGTAAGTGTCACCGAAACCTATTTCCACGACCGGTGCGTTTTGGATTTGGGCCAGGGTGCGATAGAGCGCGTAGGTCGGCACTGGATACGCGACCGGGCGCGTTGTATCGGCGACTGAGCGCATCAGCATTGTGAGGATGTCATCGCTCCCGTTGCCCACCAAAATCCAGTCCAGATCGACGCCCAAGACATCGGCCGCGGCCGCACGGAACTCGCCTGCGTAGGGGTCCGGATATCGCCGGAGTTGCTCGGGGTCGATCTGCTGCAGCAGCGCTAGCGCGCGCGGGCTCGGAGGGTACGGGTTCTCGTTGGTATTCAGCTTAATGATGTCATCCTGACGCGATGGCTGTTCGCCGGGCTCATACGCGCGAAGCGCGTCAACCGCTGGTCTGAAATAAGACATGGTTTGAGGTGTCATTGTAGACCGCAGCGACCGATCTGTTCCTGTGGCGCCCGTTCCCAGAAGAGCAGGCGGCGACGCAACACGCTGTCTTATCGGTGCACTCCCTCGCCAAAGCGAGACGTCCACGCCTCCTCTAAACGTGCTCCACTCGATTCATGATTTTCTCTCGCTGCACTAAGCAGGGTCTGAATTCTACGCATGAAAGCTGTGCCGTCTGCTACGGGACCGGTATCACGTGACCGTGCTCGGGGCTAAATTCGAGGATGGACGAACACACGGGCAGGTCAGCTGGTGACTTTACGAGGGCCTGCTTTTCGCGGAGATCGTTAACAACTTGGTCTGTGGGTCGTTCGCAGAGACTCATCGCTCGCCGCTCGTCCGTAGGCTTCTTACTCATGTTTCTCGCGGCGACTCAATACGACCTTCGTTTATATCTACAATTTGCTTAACAGATCGTTTTTCCACTTGTAGCTCACGCCATTGATGCTGCGGTTATCCAGCTCGGCCGGCCAAACCATCGATTGCTCGATCATGCAGACTGCGTTCTGGCTCGCATACTCTCGAGGCGCTTGGTTAAGGTGTCGGGACGACCTGCAAGTCATCCTAATCGGGGGCGGCTCTGTATGCGAAGCATCTTGCTGCTGCACGCTCACCGATGAACGCCTGCCGTTCCCAGGTGCTTGGGCGTAGAATGGCGGTAGTGGTAATGAGGAGTAAATTGTGACCGGTCATCTGACGATGCGTTCTGGTAACCCGGCACTGACGGCTGACACTTTTGCATCGTTTTCAGCGATCGCCGGTAACGACGCGATGACGATTGGCGGGACGGTCAACAAGACCGGGCTGGCGCTTCTTATCCTGCTGATCGCCGCGAGTTATGTGTGGAACCTCGGCACAGACGATCCGTCTTTATGGCTCTTTACTCTTACCGGTGTGATCGGAGGACTGCTAGTTGCTATTGCCACGACCTTCAAACAGACCTGGGCACCGGTCACGACGCCACTCTATGCCGGGTTGGAAGGACTCGCGCTGGGTGGAATCTCCGTGATGTTCGAGGCTCGATATCCCGGAATCGTGAGCCAGGCTGTCTTTCTCACGTTCGGGACGCTTGCGGCGCTTTTGGCTGCGTACCGGTCAGGACTGATTCGGGCCACAGAGAATTTTAAGCTCGGTGTTGTGGCCGCCACCGGGGGAATCGCGGTGGTCTATGTGCTCAGCGTTGTTTTTGGGATCTTCGGCATCAGCGTGCCGTTGATCCACTCCAGTGGGACATTCGGCATCCTTTTTAGCGTCTTTGTCGTTGTGATCGCAGCTCTTAATTTGGTGCTGGATTTTGACTTCATCGAGCAAGGTGCCGAACGACAGGCACCGAAATATATGGAGTGGTACGGCGCTTTTGGGTTACTGGTGACGTTAGTGTGGCTGTACTTGGAAATCCTTCGACTACTCGCGAAGTTACAATCCCGTCGCTGACTAGGTCAGATCACGACGAAGAAGAGGGCATTGTATTTCGCTGGTCTTTTTGACAGCGAGGAAGGCAGTGTGCCAACAGCCACCTTGTTCAAGCCAGACCCCGGTTGACCTGCGTGGCAAATCCATGAAAATGGAGACGCTGCTCGAATGTCTGAGCAGCCGTTCTCGTCCTCTTTGCCTTTGACCTCCAGGGGTGGTGTAAGGTACAAGTGCGTTGATCGTTATGGAGGTGCAGATATGAATGGCAGACATTGGGGATTGTTGGCGGTTCTCGGCTTAGTGTTCGCGACTACCGTACCCACGGTGGCGCATCACTCCATTGCATCTGAATACGAGTTCGAAGGCGAAATCGAGTTATCAGGTGTGCTAACGCGGATGGATTGGATCAATCCCCATCCGATACTGCACCTTGAAGTCACCGAGCAAGGTGGCGACAAAACCAGATGGATTATCCAGAGCGCCAATTCTCTCCTGGGGACCGGTGCAACAGCAGAGTTGCGGCGCTCACCCAAGCAGGGGGGACTGGAAGCGGGTAAGTCGTACACGGTTCTTGGGTTCCCTGCAAAGAACGGCAGAAAACAGGCCTTCATGAAGGCGATCACAATGCCGGATGGACGGGTCGTGACGACGTGGTTCGGTGATCCGAACGCCTAAGCCTCTGCGCTTGAAGATGTGAGTTGGGCCTTTACCGTTCCTCGCGAGCGTCAGCGCTGATGTGGGGGTGTTTCATGAAGGGGCGACTTCTTCACGCCAGCGTCGGCGTGGTGTTTGTGGTCGGTATCGGTTTTGCGCTTTCGATGTCGTTGCTGCTGGCAGCTCAGACTGCGGCGCAAGAATCGCGGGCGTCGACCCTACGCACAACAAGTGGGAAGCCCAACTTGAGTGGGATGTGGAGCTCATCCGGTGGCTTCGTGCTGGATGGGTTCACGAACCAGACCGAGGCGGACGGCGATATCGTCCGGCTCTTTCCATCCCGCCGATGCGCGCCCAACCAAATCGGCTGTCGAGATAACACCAACCAGGCCAACGACTATGAGTTCATCTTTCGGACCGATCCGAACAGGCCTCCTTACAGGCCTGAGCATTGGGACAAGGTTCAGCAGTTGGACTACAACACTAACTTTTCGGACCCGATGTTTCGATGTTACCCAGAGGGTGTACCACGGATCGGGCCTCCTCATAAGATCGTCCAGACCGCGAACGAAGTGATCTTTCTGTATGCGGGAAGAGACCATGACTCCCGCATCATCCCGATTGACGGCAGAGGGCACGACCCGGATGCTTTCCCCGGTTTCTACGGAGACGCAGTCGGTCGTTGGGATGGAGACACCCTTGTGGTTGATGCTGTTGGGTTCAACGACATCACCTGGCTCGCGTCGACCGGCGGCTATTTTCATAGTTACGACCTCCGTGTGATCGAGCGGTTCCGTCGCGATGGGGACACGCTACACTATCAGGCGATGGTGGAGGATCCGGAAGTCCTGCTGGAACCATGGGTGATGAACGCGCGGGAATTGAGGCTGAACCCCGATCCAAAAGCAGCTCTTCCCGAACGCGTTCCCTGTCGCGACTACGACGAAGCGATCACCGTTTCCAGGATACGCCATTGACATTGTACTGGTGGGCCGGCCGTCACTGTCGTGGCCGCGCCCGATGGCAGCAAGGAGAGCACTCATGACGCGCCGTTCTTGTCAGATTGTCTCGGCTGCGATGCTTGCGTTGGGATGCAGCTTCGTGTTGATGACATCGGTGGAATTTCAGATGTCAGCTCAGACCCCGGCCTCGGTCTTTCGTGCAGAGGATGGGAAACCCGATCTGAGCGGGTTGTGGTACCGCGGCCGTAACATGCGGGGAACTTCGTCACTGAGGTCGGGGTTCACGAACCAGACCGAGGCGGACGGCGATATCGTCCGGCTCTTTCCGTCTCGCCGATGTGCACCGAATCAGATCGGTTGTCGGGACAATACGAATCAGTCCAACGACGGTGAGTTCACCGGTCGGACTGGTCCGAATCGGCCGCTCTATCGGCCCGAGCATTGGGACAAGATTCAGCAGTTGGATTACGACACGAACTTTTCGGACCCGATGTTTCGATGTTACCCAGAGGGTGTACCACGGATCGGGCCTCCTCATAAGATCGTCCAGACCGCGAACGAGGTGATCTTTCTGTATGCGGGAAGAGACCACGACTCCCGCATCATTCCGATCGACGGCAGAGGGCACGACCCGGATGCTTTCCCCGGTTTCTACGGAGACGCAGTCGGTCGTTGGGACGGGGACACTCTTGTGGTTGACACCGTCGGGTTTAACGACATCACGTGGCTCGGCCCGCGAGGCGGCTATTTTCACAGTTACGACCTCCGTGTGATCGAGCGGTTCCGTCGCGATGGGGACACGCTGCACTATCAGGTGATGGTGGAGGATCCGGAAGTCTTGCTGGAACCATGGGTGATGAACGCGCGGGAATTGAGGCTGAACCCCGATCCAAAAGCAGCCCTTCTCGAACGTGTTCCCTGTCGCGACTACGACGAGGCCGTCACGGTTTCAAGGATACGACACTAGTTGTCGTTCGTGGCGTTGTGATGGGAGGACACCGATGAAGCTTCGACTGACTTCAGCTGGCGCGACCTCGTTGCTCGTGGTTGGAGTCGGTGTAATCTTTCCGGGATCAGCGTCTCTGGAATCCCAGACCGCAGTCGAGGTGTCGTCGACGTCAACCCCGCGTACGCCGAACGGAATGCCTGATCTGAGCGGGATGTGGAATGGTCCAGCGCCCTCATCGGAGGATCGATACCGCTCCAGGTCGCGTTTGGATTTTACCGAGGAGAATGGTGATGTGAGCAGGATCGCTGCCTCACGCAGGTGTTCTCCCAATCAGGTCGGTTGTCGGGACAATACAAATCAGTCCAACGACGGTGAGTTCACCGGTCGAACTGGTCCGAACCGGCCGCTCTATCGGCCCGAGTATTGGGACAAGGTCCAGTACTTGGATTACGACACGAACTTTTCTGACCCGATGTTCCGATGCTACCCGGAGGGTGTTCCACGGGTTGGGGTTCCTTTGAAGATTGTTCAGACAGAGAACGAAGCGGTCTTTTTCTATTCACGTCTGGTTCGAGATCATGACTATCGCGTTGTGCCGATCGACGGCCGGGCGCATGACCCGGATTGGTTCCCCGGCTTTTACGGAGACCCGGTCGGTCACTGGGAGGGAGACACTCTCGTGGTTGACACCGTTGGGTTTAATGACATTGGCTGGCTTACTGCGCGAGGTGGTTACTTTCACAGCTACGAACTGCGGGTGATTGAGCGATTTCGGCGTGACGGAGACACGTTGCACTATCAGGTGACGGTGGAAGACCCGGAGGTGTTACTGGAGCCGTGGACGATGAACGCGCAGGTGATGAGGTTGAATCCTGATCCGACGGCAAGCGTTGCCGAGGGTGTTCCGTGTCACGATTACGATGAGGCAGTGACCGTCTCCAGGATACGTCACTGATGAAAGCGAGCTGGCTGCCGGTCGGGGTGTGGTCGCTCCGGGCGCTATTTACCGTCTGAAGGAGAACGGTCATGAAGGGTCGATGTTTTCACGTTGCGTCGGGAGCGCTGCTTGCTGTGGCGGTCGGCTTTGTCTTGACGACCTCAGCGGTATCCCAGACGCTAAACTCGGCCTCGTCGACCTCGACCCCTCGTGGACCGGACGGAAAGCCAGATTTGACTGGAATATGGAACGGTGGCGTGGAGGTCCTTGCGGGTTACCGGTTCACCAACCATACCGAGGAAGACGGTGACATCGTCCGTCTCTTTCCATCGCGTCGATGCACGCCCAATCAGGTCGGTTGTCGGGACAATACAAATCAGTCCAACGACGGTGAGTTCACCGGTCGAACTGGTCCGAACCGGCCGCTCTATCGGCCCGAGTATTGGGACAAGGTCCAGTACTTGGATTAC
>Ga0310121_10000033_pt1 | contig 125220 bp, 111 predicted proteins | sample CB27_Tmax_986_MG_FD_203504 | JGI IMG/M metagenome (GOLD analysis project Ga0310121, IMG submission 203504) | Marine microbial communities from Western Arctic Ocean, Canada - CB27_Tmax_986 | ecosystem: Environmental > Aquatic > Marine > Oceanic | place: Canada: Western Arctic Ocean | collected... | reverse complement strand
AACGACGGGGGGGCTGACGGGCGGAGGCTGACGGCTGACGGACTGACGGACTGTTCCTCGAACCGGGTCTTGGGGAGCGGTTCGAGGAACGTTAGGCCACACTCATCCCGGCCAGGAACTCCTGGTTGGATTTGGTCTTGCCCATCTTGTCGAGGATGAGCTCCATGGCTTCGACCGGGGGGAGGGGGGAGAGGACCTTGCGGAGGATCCAGACGCGGTGGAGCTCGTCCGGGGTGAGGAGGAGCTCTTCCTTGCGGGTGCCGGAGCGGTTGATGTCGACGGCGGGGTAGGTGCGGCGGTCGGCCATCCTTCGGTCCAGGACGATCTCGGAGTTTCCGGTGCCCTTGAACTCCTCGAAGATGACGTCGTCCATGCGGGAGCCGGTCTCGACGAGGGCGGTGGCGATGATGGACAGGGACCCGCCGTCTTCAATGTTCCGGGCGGCGCCGAAGAAGCGCTTGGGGCGCTGGAGGGCGTTGGCGTCGACGCCTCCCGAGAGGACCTTGCCCGAGGGGGGGACCACGGAGTTGTAGGCGCGGGCGAGGCGGGTGATCGAGTCGAGCAAGATGACGACGTCGCGCTTGTGCTCGACGAGGCGCCTGGCCTTCTCGATGACCATCTCGGCCACCTGGACGTGGCGGGTGGCGGGCTCGTCGAAGGTCGAGGAGACGATTTCGCCCTTCACGGTGCGCATCATGTCCGTGACTTCTTCGGGGCGCTCGTCCACGAGGAGGACGATGAGAAAGACCTCCGGGTGGTTGGTGGCGATGGAGTGGGCGATGTTCTGGAGGATGAGGGTCTTTCCGGTCCGGGGCGCGGCCACGATCAGGGCACGCTGACCCTTGCCCAGCGGGGTGAGCATGTCGAGGACGCGAGCGGTCATGTTGTCGGGCTCGGTCTCGAGGGAGAGGCGCTCGTTGGGGTAGAGCGGGGTCAGGTTGTCGAAGATGACCTTGTCCTTGGCGGCCTCCGGCGGGTCGAAGTTGACGGCTTCCACCTTGATCAGGGCGAAGTATCGCTCGCCGTCTTTCGGGAGTCGGACCTGGCCGCTCACCGTGTCTCCGGTGCGCATGGCGAAGCGGCGGATCTGGGACGGCGAGATGTAGATGTCGTCGGGTCCGGGGAGATAGCTGGCCTGGGGGGCGCGGAGGAAGCCGTACCCGTCGGGCATGATCTCGAGAACGCCCTCGGCGAAGAGGAGGCCCCTCTGCTTCGCCTCGGCATGGAGGAGCTGGAAGATGAGGTCCGCCTTCTTGAGGCCGGCGGCCTCGGGCAGGCCCCGCTCGAGGGCGAGCGAGTTCAGCTCCTGGATCGTCATGGACTTGTAGCCGTACAGGCTCGCGGGCTCGCTGGTGTCCTCCGTCGACGTGGTGTCCGGGAGCGGATCGCCGAGGGGACCGCCGAGGACGTCGGCGATCGGAGACGGCTCCGCCTCGGGCTCGGCGACCATCGGCGCCTTGGCGGCCACCGACGGTTCGGCGCCTACCGACGGCTCGGCGCTCACCAGAGGCTCGGCCTCGACGGCCTCGGGAGCTTCGACCGCGTTTTCCGAAGGCACCTTCTCCCCTCCAGCTTCAGTGGCCGCGGCCTTTCGCCGCCTTGGCCCGTTCCGCCGCGGCCTCTTCTCTTTCCTGGGCTCGGTCTGTTCGTCGCGGGGCTGCTCGTCTCGGTCCATCACACGCTTGCCTCGAACGGGCGGTCGAACGCCGCCGCCCGGATGTGGTTCCACAGCTCACCGATGCCGGTCCCTTTCGTGGCGCTCACCGGCACCACGGCCTCGGCACACGGCCCGATCGTCTCGCCGAGGGAGCGCGCACGGCGCCGGCCCTGGTCTCGGCCCATCTTGTCCATCTTGTTTGCCGCGACGACGTAGGGATGGCCATGGTGATCCAGCCACGTTCGGAGCGTCTGGTCCCCCTCGCTCGGCTCGTGGCGGGCGTCCACGATGAAGACGCACAGCTGAAGCGTCTCGCGTGCCTCCAGGTAGGAGTTCACCAGCCGCTCCCACTCCTCGCGAGCGGAGCGCGAGGCCTTCGCATACCCGTACCCGGGAAGATCCACGAGGTACAGCTCGCTGTGCCCGCCGTGCGCCGATTTCCCCAGGCCCTTGACGTTGAAGAAATTGATGAGCCGGGTGCGCCCGGGGGAGGAGGAGACCCTGGCGAGGCCCTTCGCTCCCGCAAGGGCGTTCAGCAGGCTGCTCTTGCCCACGTTCGAGCGGCCGAGGAAGGCCACCTCGGGCAGCCCGTCGCGGGGGAACTGAGCGGAGGAGGACGCACTCCCGGAAAAAGTCACGTTTGGTCGGTTCACGATCTGGCTGGCGGTCGAGCCGGCATCCGGATACAGATGGCCGGACCCGGCCGGTGTCGCCTCAGTGGGTCATACCGTCCGGCAACTGGCCCAGGTCCTCTTCCGCACCCTCGGGAGCGACCTCCTGCTCCGGAGACGACTCGGGTGGAAGGAGGGCAATGTTCAAAACCTCGTCGATGTGGTCGACGAGACTGATGTTTATGGCTTCGAGCACGTTCTTCGGGACGTCCGCGAGATCCTTCTCGTTTTCCCGCGGGACGATGGCGCTGGTCACCCCGAAGCGGTGCGCGGCGAGCAGCTTCTCCTTGATCCCCCCGATGGGCAGGACCTTGCCTCGGAGCGTGATCTCCCCGGTCATGGCCACGTCGCGCCGGACCCTCCGTCCCGTGAGAGCCGAGACGAGGGCGGTGCACATGGTGATGCCGGCGGAGGGACCGTCCTTGGGAATGGCCCCCTCCGGGACGTGGATGTGGATGTCGAGCCGGCGATTGAAGTCGCGCTTGATGTCGTACTCCTCGGCTCGGGAGCGGACGAACGACATGGCCGCGTGGGCCGACTCCTGCATGACGTCGCCGAGCTTGCCGGTGAGCCGGAGCACCCCCCTGCCCGGCATGAGCGTCACCTCGATGGGGAGGATCTCTCCTCCCACCTCGGTCCAGGCGAGACCGGTGGCGAGTCCGACCTCGTGGCGCTCCTCCCGCTGGGTTGCACGGTAGCGGGGGATGCCGAGGTACTCGCCGAGGTTCTGGGCGGTGATCTTCACCGAGTAGTCCTTGCCCTCCTGGACGACCTTGCGGGCGACCTTGCGGAGGATGGAGGAGATCTCGCGCTCCATGTTCCGCACACCCGCCTCGCGGGTGTAGCCCCGGACGAGCTCCTGAAGCGCATCCTCGTCGATGGTGACGTTCTTCGCCTTGAGGCCGTGTGACTTGATCTGCTTCTTGAGGAGGTGGCGCTTGGCGATCTCGATCTTCTCTCGCTCGGTGTATCCCGGGAGCCGTAGCACCTCGAGCCGATCCTGGAGGGCCTGGGGAACGGTGTGGAGCACGTTCGCCGTGGCGATGAAGAAGACCGACGAGAGGTCGAACTCGGTGTCGATGTAGTGATCGGAAAAGCTGTGGTTTTGCTCCGGGTCGAGGACCTCGAGGAGCGCCGACGAGGGATCACCCCGGAAGTCCATGGACATCTTGTCCACTTCGTCCAGGAGGAAGACGGGGTTGCGCCTCGTCGCCTTCTTCATCATCTGGATGATCTGCCCGGGGAACGCGCCGATGTAAGTGCGCCGGTGCCCCCGGACCTCGGCCTCGTCCCTGACGCCCCCCAGGGAGAGGCGGACGAACTTCCGATTGGTGGCCCGGGCGATCGAGCGGGCGAGCGAGGTCTTGCCGACGCCCGGAGGGCCCACGAAGCACAGGATCGGCCCCTTGGGATTGTTGACGAGCTGGCGCACGGCCAGGAACTCCACGATCCGCTCCTTGACCTTCTCGAGCCCGTAGTGGTCCTCGTTGAGGATCTTCTCCGCCAGCGTCAGGTCCTTGCGCTCCCGGGACTTCTTGGCCCAGGGCAAGGCGATCAGCCAATCGAGGTAGTTGCGGGAGACCGTGGCCTCGGCCGACATGGGGGGCATGGACTCGAGGCGCTTGAGCTCCTGGACGGCCTTCTCCTCGGCCTCCTTGGGCATGCGCGCCTCTTCGATCTTCTTGCGGAGATCGTCGGTCTCGTCACCCTTCTCGTCCTTGCGGCCCAGCTCCTTCTGGATCGCCTTCATCTTCTCGTTGAGGTAGTACTCCTTCTGGGCCTTCTCCATCTGCTTCTTGACCCGGCCCTGGATGCGGTGATCCACGTTGAGCTTGTCGACCTCGGCCTCGAGAATGGAGGCAATGCGGGTGAGACGCTCCTGGGCCGAGACGATCTCCAGGAGGTTCTGCTTCTCCTCCACCGGCACGACCAGGTGGGAGGCGATGGTGTCACCGAGCTTGCCCGGGTCCTCGACACGGACGGCGGCCAGCATGGCGTCGTAGTGGAGGTTGTTCGAGAGCTTCACGTACTGCTCGAAGAGCCCGATGGTCTTGGACATGAGGCCCTCGAGCCCCGAGTCCGCCTCGTCCTGAGTCGGCACCACCTTGACGACCACCTGCATGTGGCCGTCCTCCTCGCGAAACTCCAGGGCGCGTGCCCGGTCGATCCCCTCGACCAGGACCTTCACGTTGGAGTCGGGGAGCTTGAGGCTCTGGACGATGTTGCAGACCGTGCCGAGGGTGTAGAGCTCCTCGGGGGCCGGGGTGTCGTGGGTGGCGTCGTGCTGGGCCGAGAGAAAGATGCGCTTTTCCCGGGCCAGCGCGAAGTCCAGGGCCCTGATGGAGCTCGGGCGGCCGATGACGAAGGGGATCATCATGTGCGGGAACACGACGACGTCCCGCAGCGGCACCATCGGGAGTGTCTCTATCTCGTCTGTATTGTCTTGCCCGAACATGAGGCCTCGCTCATCTGGCCAACTGCCGGCGCGCCCGGCAGGGGCTCACCTACACGGTAGCACGCCGGTGGGACCTAGCCCGCCTTCTCGACGAGCGTGATCGGCTTCTCGCGATCGCGGACCACCTCGCGTGTGACGACGCACTCCCGCACCTTCTTGTTGGAGGGAAGGTCGTACATCAGGTCGAGCATGAGGTCCTCGATGATCATCCTGAGACCCCGGGCGCCGATCTTGCGCTCCTTGGCGAGCTCGGCGATCTCCAGGAGCGCGTCATCCGTGAAGCGGAGCTTGACGTTCTCGTAGTCGAAGAGCCGCTGGTACTGGTGGACGATGGCGTTCTTGGGCTGGGTCAGGATCTCGATCAGCGCCGCCCGATCCAGGTCGTGGAGGCTGGCGACCACGGGGAGGCGCCCGACGAACTCGGGGATGAGGCCGTACTTGATCAGGTCCGTGGGCTGCGTCTGCCCGACCAGCGACGTCTTGTCCCGGGCCTTGACCTTCTTCGTCGGCCGATCCGTGTAGAAGCCCAGGGTCTTCTTCCCGACCCGGCGCTCGATGACCTTGTCGAGCCCCACGAACGCCCCTCCGCAGATGAAGAGGATGTTCGTGGTGTCGACCTGGTAGAACTCCTGATGCGGGTGCTTGCGCCCGCCCTGGGGCGGCACGTTTGCGACCGTGCCCTCGAGGATCTTGAGGAGGGCCTGCTGGACGCCCTCGCCGGAGACGTCCCGGGTGATGGAGGGGTTCTCGTCCTTTCGCGAGACCTTGTCGATCTCGTCGATGTAGATGATGCCCTCCTGGCACCGCTCGATGTCCCCGCCGGCGGCCTGGAGCAGCTTGAGAATGATGTTTTCCACGTCCTCGCCGACGTAGCCCGCCTCGGTGAGGGTGGTGGCGTCGACGATGGTGAAGGGGACCGACAGGAGGCGCGCCAGCGTCTGCGCCATGAGCGTCTTGCCGGTGCCCGTGGGGCCGATCAGCAGGATATTCGCCTTGGTGAGCTCGACCTCGTTGCGGCCGCGCTGCTTGGCGATCTCTATCCTCTTGTAGTGGTTGTATACGGCGACCGCCAGCTTCTTCTTGGCCTGCTCCTGGCCGATCACGTACTCGTCGAGGAACTTCTTGATCTCCTGCGGCGTGGGGAGGCCGACCCGGCCCGTGCTGCTCTCGGTGCGCCGGTCGTCAGCGATGATGTCGTTGCAGACGTCAACGCACTCGTCGCAGATGAAGACCGTGGGGCCCGCGATGAGCTTGCGGACGTCGTTCTGGTCCTTGTTGCAGAACGAGCAGCGCAGGGTCTCGTTCTCGCCCGTCCCCTTCTTCATGGTCACCGCTCGCGCCTGCTGATCACGTGATCCACGAGACCATACCCCTTGGCTTCCTCTGCGTCCATGATGAAGTCCCGATCGGCGTCGGAGACCACCTTCTCGAGGGGCTGGCCGGTGTGGTTGGACAGGATCTCGTTGAGCCGGTCCTTGATCCTCAGAATCTCCTTGGCCTGGATGGCGATGTCCGAGGCCTGGCCCTGGGTCCCTCCCCAGGGCTGGTGGATGAGGATCCGAGAGTTGGGCAGCGCAAAGCGCTTCCCCTTGGTGCCGGCGCTCAGCAGCACGGCCCCCATGGAGGCCGCTTGGCCCACGCAGATGGTCTGCATGTCGGGCCGGATGAGCTGCATGGTGTCGTAGATTGCCAGCCCCGCGGTGGTCGATCCGCCCGGGCTGTTGATGTAGAGGTGGATGTCCTTCTCCGGGTCCTCGGCCTCCAGGAACAGGAGCTGAGCGATGATCAGGTTGGCGATCATGTCGTCGATGGCCGTCCCGACGAAGACGATGTTGTCCTTTAGGAGGCGGGAGTAGATGTCGTAGGCTCGCTCTCCGCGGGCGGTCTGCTCCACGACCATGGGGATGAGCGTGCCGCCGAAGACGTTGTGAGCGCTCATGTTAGCTCGATACTAGCATTGGCCTTGAGCAAGTCAAGGATCTTCTCTTCGCGGATGCGCCCGCCGAGCGCTCCAAGATCTCCATCTTTCTGCATCTGAAGGCGCAGTGCCTCAGGCGACTTTTGCAGTCGCTCGGCGAGGCGGGTGACCTCCGCCTGGACCTCGGCGTCGAGGACCTTGACGTGCTCCCGCTCGGCGATCTGATCCAGGAGGACCTCCGCCCGGGCGGCCTTCACCGACTCGTCCCGCTGAGACTCGCGGTACTCGCGCCAGTCGACGCCGACCTTGCGGGGGTCGAGCCCCTGCTGGGCGAGGCCCCGGGCCAGGTTCTCGGCCCGCTGGGTCATGTGGTGCTCGACGAGGACGTCCGGGACCTCGAAGTCCGTCTTGGCGACCAGGGCCTCGACCAGGGCCGCGCGTGTCTCGCGGGCGACCCGCTGCTCCTCGTGGGCCTGCAGCTGGGCTCGGAGCTTGTCCTTCAGCTCGGCCAGGCTGTCGAGCTCCCCGAGGTCCTTGGCAAACTCGTCGTCGGCCTTGGGGACGATCTTGTCCTTGATGCCCTTGACGGTGGCGGCGTAGTGGACGGTCTTGCCGGCCACCGCCGGAGCGGCGTCGGGGCCCCACGTGACGTCGAGCTCCTTCTTGTCGCCGACGGCCATGCCGAGGAAGGCCTCGTTCATGTCCGGGTGGTTGCCCTCGTGACCGATCTCGATGAGGGCGTTCTCGTCGCTTCCGCCCTTGCCGCCGTCACTGGGCGTCCACACGAGATCCACGACGACGTGATCGCCCTTTCGGGCCGGGCGGTCCTCGACGGGATCAAAGCGGGCGGCTTCCTCGCGGAGGCGGTCCAGCTGCTTGTCCACGTCCTCGTCGCTGACGCTCGCACCCTTGACGGAGACGCGGAGGCCTTTCCAGTCGGGGAGCTCGATGAGGGGCAGGATCTCGAAGACGGCGCGAAACGTCATGGGCTCGCCCTCTTCGATCTTCAGCTCCTCGACCTGCGGCGCGGCGAGCGGCTTGAGGCCGCGGCCCTCGAGCTCGTCGAAGACGACCTTGTTGACGAGAGCCTCGGCGGTCTCGGAGAAGATCTCGCTCTTGAAACGGTTCTTGACGACCGCTGGCGGGGTCTTTCCAGGGCGGAAGCCGGGGAGCCGGGCCTTCTTTGCCAGTTCCTTCGCGCGGCGGTCGATCTCGGCCTGGACGAGCTCCTTGTCGACCTCGAAGGCAAGGGCCTTCCGGACCGAAGTCTCCTCGATGTAGTCGACTTTCAAGGGATTCCTTTGCTTGGGACCGAGGCTGCACGTGCAGCCCAACGGAGGCTGCGAGTGACCCATAAGGGTAGCACGGACGCCTACGCCACACCGCGCTCCCGATCCTTCGCGCGGGGCCAGAAAGGCCTGCCGGCGTGCGACGACCCGCGCTGGGGAAGTGTGGCGGATCGGGGTAAACTGGCAGTGCCGGGGCGGAAGTGGCGGAACGGCAGACGCGCACGGCTTAGGCCCGTGTGCCCGAAAGGGCGTGGGGGTTCGACTCCCCCCTTCCGCATATCGTATCGAGATCGCCCCGGTTGGACACGCGATCTCGATACCTTCCGTTTCCGTTCTGTTTCCGTTCCGTCGTCGCCCTCTCGTTCTGGCGGGCCCGGCACCACGGCGCCCCTGCGCTCCACGGCGCGCGAGGGTCTTGACGGTCTCCGCGCGAAGGCGTAGCGTCCCCCTCGACCCGGACAGGAGAGTGTCCAGATGACAGGCAGACCAAGCTCTTGGCTAGTGACGGGTGTGCTGGCGCTGCTGACCCTCGCGGCGCCGGGAAGCTCTGGTGCTGGAGAGTGGATCACAACCTGGGCGGCATCCCCTCAGCCTCGGCTGGCGGATGGGTTCGTGGTGGCGAACATCACGCCTCTGACCCTGACCAACCAGACCATCCGGCAGTTCGCACGGATCAGCGTCGGCGGGAATCGGATGCGAGTCGTGGTGTCCAACGAGTATGGACACCTGCCGCTGGAGATCGGAGCGGCGACGGTGGCGCGGTCGGACTCCGACGGAGTGATTGTACCGACGTCGAGCGCGGCGCTGACGTTCGCCGGAGAAGAGGCGATCCGGATTCCACCGGGCGCTCGCCTGGTGAGCGATCCCATTCCCTTCAAAATGGAGCCTCTTGAGACCCTGGCGGTCAGCCTGTTTTTACCCGGCGAATCCCGGATCGACACAATTCACTGGGACGGAAGGCAACTTGCCTACGTCTCGGGCCCGGGCAATGTCGTTGGGGACACCACATTCGAGGCGGTGGCTACCAGCGAGGGTCGCATGGTGCTGAGCGGCATCATGGTCGACGCACCCCCCGGGGCCCGAGCGATCGTGTTGTTCGGCGACTCGATCACGGACGGAAGCTGCTCGACCTTGAACATGAACCGCCGGTATCCCGATGTCCTTGCCGAGCGCCTCCAGGACTCGGGCCACACGGATGTCGCCGTCGTCAACGCCGGCATCTCCGGTGCGCGTGTGTTGAGGGACGGCATGGGTGAGAACGCCCTTGCTCGCATGGACCGCGACGTTCTGGCCCAGCCTCGTGTGACCACGATGGTGATGATGCTGGGCATCAACGACATCGGGTGGGCGGAGATGGTCCTCGACCCGGCGAGTGCGCCCACCGTCGAAGAGATCACGGCAATCTACCGGATGGTGATTGATCGAGCCCATTCCCACGGCATCCGGATCCTGGGGGCCACGCTCACACCGTTCGCGGACAGCATCCAGGGCGTTCCGCTGCTGGATGTCTACTACTCGCCGGCGAAGGACGCTATGCGGAGGGAGGTGAACGCCTGGATCCGCACGAGCGGAGCCTTCGACGGCGTCATCGACTTCGATCGGGTCTTGCGTGACCCCGAGCGCCCGGAGTATCTGCTGGATGCCTACGATTGCGGCGATAATCTGCATCCGAACGACGCCGGCTACAAGGCGATGGCCGAGTCGATCGATCTGGGCCTGCTGCTCGCGAACTGATGGCAGGGGACTCCGGGCCTTCGGTCCCGCGGCCGGCGACTCGAGGCTTGGCAGGGAGACCCTCTATACTTGGTGCCGCGCGGTGACGTAGGCGTGAAGTCGGAGGCGTGAGATGAGCAGCGACAAGCCGCTCAGGGTGGCGATCCAGGGGGAGCGGGGCGCGTTCAGCCACCAGGCGGCCATCGAGGCGTTGGGGGCGGCGACCGAGGTGGTGCCGCGGGCGAGCTTCGAGGAGCTGTTCGCCAGCGTCCTCGAGGAGCGAGCCGACCGGGCGCTGGTCCCGATCGAGAACTCGCTTCACGGCTCGATCCACGAGAACTACGATCGGCTGCTTCACAGCCCGCTGCACATCGTGGGGGAGACGCAGCTGCGCATCCGGCAGTGCCTCGTTGCCCGGCCGGGCTCGTCGCTTGGTCAGCTGAAGCAGGTGTCCTCCCATCCCGTGGCCCTGGCTCAGTGTCGTCGCTTCTTTTCCGAGCACCCGGCGATCGAGGCAGTGACGGCCTACGACACGGCGGGAGCGGTGCGGGATGTCATGCGGAGCGGTGCCGACGACCAGGGGGCCATTGCGTCAGCGCTGGCCGCCGAGCTCTACGGGGGGCAGATCCTGCTCGATGGGATCGAGGACGACGCCGAGAACTACACTCGCTTTCTCGTGCTCGCGGCGGAGCCGGGACCCATCGAGGCTGCGACCAAGACGTCGATGGTGTTCGTGCTCGACAACAAGCCCGGGGCGCTCCACGGGGCCATGGGCTTCTTCGCTTCGCGAGGCATCGACCTGTGCAAGCTGGAGTCGCGGCCGCTGCGTGGGAAGGCGTGGGAGTACTCGTTCTATCTCGACGCGCTGGGGGATCCTCGGGGGGCGGTGGGGGAGGCGATCGAGGACCTCAAGGGGATCACCCGAGAGCTGCGGGTGCTGGGGCATTTCCCGAAGGGATAGGGGGGAGGGCTCAGGCGGCCGCAGGGCGGGGGCGGCAAGGGGCGGAAGCAGCCGCGGGGCGGAGGGGGCAAGGGGCCTCGCGCGTCGACCATCGGGGCGCGCGTTGGGCGTGGCCTGAATGGAGCCCAGTCCAGGCATTCAGGCCACTACCTGATATGCAACTTCTCCTTCACCACTCGGCCGGCGCGGAGGGAGCAGTGATACCAGGCGGAGACGTCGTTCATCGACACGAACCGCCGCTCCTCTTTGCGGTAGTGCCAGTCCTTCTCGATCTGGTAGATCACCTGGGCGCCCTTGCCTTCGAGGATGTTCGTGATCTCGTTGTCGTGGTGGTTCATCTCGTCGTAGTCGGTGATCGCCCGCTGGCCCATCTCCGAGTAGAGCATGTTCAGCTCCTGCAGGAGCGGCTCGAGGTCCTTCGGAATGTCCCGGACGTCCAGGCCTACGCGCCTCGCCTCCCGGCTGGTGATGGGGTACTGGTGGGCCGGATAGGAGGAGTTGAGCTGCTTGGAGATCCGTTGCGCCTTGCGGGCATCCTTCATGTGATAGGCGAGGATCTCGCGGCACAGCATCAGCGAGAGGCTGCTGGCGCGGTCGAGGGCGCCGATGACCAGGGGGTGCACGTACTTGTAGAGCTCCTGATAGGGGTTCACGCCGTCGCCCTTGCGTCCGACGGTGTCCCTCCACAGGCGGATCACCCGGTCGACCTCGTCGTTGCTCACCGGGACGAGCTGGTTCGTGTGGTCGAGGGGCGAGAGATCGTGCTCGAGAGACGTGTCGACGGCGGTCAGGTAGGACAGCGGCCCCATCTGGATCGTGTCCGCGCCGAGGGCCAGCATGGTGGCGGCCGAGGCGCAGTTGAGAGGAGCGATGACGGTGAGCTTCTTCGCGTAGCGGCGCAGCAGGTGGACGAGGCGCAAGGAGGCCATGCCGCTGCCCCCGTCGGACTTCACGAGGAGCGCGATCCGCTCCTGGGGACCCCGGGCCTTGAGGATGGCGTGGAGGGCCAGGACGTCGTTGTCGCAGACCGACCCGCTGGTGGAGGTCCAATAGGAAAAGAAGGTCCCGTCCACCTTTCCCTGGATGCGGTCCACGATCGCCTGGGTCTTCTTGAAGAGGATGGGGGGCGTCTTGAGCCGGGTGGCGCGACGGCTGGTGCGGCGGCGAGGGGTCGTCTTCTTGGTGGTGCGCGGCATGGGGGCAGGTTACCTCAGAACAGAAGGGGCGGTGGGCGATCTTGCTCGACACGCTCCAGGCAGATCGGCTCGTCGCAGGCCGGACTGTTGACCGCTGGGCTCACGGGCCACGCCGTCATCGCCGCTGCGGGGAAGGGGCGGAGGAGGGCCCGAAGAGCCAGTGCGCCGCGGGGCTCGGGGTCGAGCCATCGGGTATACGCGTCGGGCTCGAGGATCACCGGCATTCGATCGTGGACGGGCCGCGTCACGTCGTTGGGCTCGGTGGTCAGGATGGTGCAGGTTGGGGGCGCCCCTTCTCGAGCCGGAGGTTCCCAGAGGCCCGCGAAAGCGAAGGCCCGACCCGAGCCCAGGGCGAAGGCCCACGCCTGGCGACGCTTTGGCTTGAGGGTGAGGGTCTGCCATTCGTAGAACCCCGTTGCCGGGACGAGGCACCGCCGTTGGGAGAAGGCGTCGCGGAAGGAGGGCTTCTGCCAGGCGGTCTCCCCGCGAGCGTTGATGTGGCCCCGATCGCTCTCGGGGGCACCCTCGGGGACGAGCCCCCACCGCACCGTCCCCAGCTGCCGCCGACGGCTCGCGTCGTCGAGTCGGACGATCGCGACGGGCTGGGTGGGGGTGATGTTGTACCGGGGCGCCAGGTGGGGCGTGTCGCCGAGATCGAATGCCTCGGCAAGCTCCTCCCCGGAGGCGGTGAGGTTGAAGCGGCCGCACATGGGCTCATTCTAGGGCGGAGCGTGCCGCCGCCAGGTCCGCCATCAGGCCGACGGGTCGTCGAATGCCGCTCCGCGCCTGCGTTTTTACATTCTCGACCCCGATTTTTCGGTAGACTGGCGCAGCCACTCTGAGAAGTCCATCAAGAGGCCGGGCCTCCATTCCCAAGGTGAGGTGCTGTTGTGATGTTCGGGCAGCAGGCGACCACTGGGGCGAGTCGAGCCACACGCATGGTTGGCGTACCGTCTCCGGTGGCCGCGGGGCTTCTTCTGCTCCTGGCGGCGCCGCTCATCGGCGCGAAGCACGACAAGCCCGGACTGCTGCTCCGTGCGACGCCTCCGGCCTCGATCGCGCCGGGGGGAGGATTCAAGAGCGTCCTCGTCTGCGCCGAGATCGTCGGTCCCGAGGTGGAGCAGTACTACTGCCCGGAGGTCGTATTCCTCCTGCCGAACGGCCGAAGCGCTGTCGAGTCGGACTGCGATCCCTTCGACAAGCGGCAGCACTACCCGCGCCACTTCAAGCGCTGGGTCCTGTCCGGCCCGAACCCCCGGAACTACCAGGTGTGCGTCGAGCTGCGAAAGGCTGGCGTGCGGTTCGACGAGGAGTGCGTCCGGTACCTGGTTCGATAAGAGCCGGGGCAATTCGCCAAGGGCCTGCCCCCGGCTCAACCGACTGACCTGGATCACTGGCACGGTAGACCTCGCCCATCCCCCCGGCTCCCAGGGGAGCCAGGATCTCGTAGGGGCCGAGGTGAGTCCCCGCGGACAGAGGCATGACTTTTCTTCAGGCTGGTGGGATCAGGCGAAGCAAGGCTACGCGCGCTCCTCGGGGCCGGCAACCCTGGTTCGACTACACCCCCGAGGTGACTGGTCGACGGCGCGGCACCGCCTCAGGCGGCGGCGTCTGCCGACTGTGCCACAATGGCGGCCGCTCACATCCGACTCAGATGAGCCCGGTCCCCGCGTCGTCCAATGCAAACGCGGTCTTCAGGAGGTCGTGGAATGGCGGTGTGGCTCTTGCGGTGCGCGACGGTGGTCGTTGTCTTGGCCGGTCTGGCCGGCTCCGCTGCCGGCCAGACGCTCGAGTGGCCCCAGTTTCGGGGCCCGGCCGGGCTGGCGAAGGCGGTCGGTCAGCGCATCCCCGACGAGTTCGGACCCGAGCGCAACGTCCTGTGGAAGAAGGAGGTGCCCGCAGGACACTCGTCTCCCATCGTGTGGGGCGATCGCGTGTTCCTGACGGGGAGCGAAGGATCGACCCTCTCCGTTCTCGCCTACAGCCGGCTCGACGGATCACTCCTTTGGAAGCGAGACTTCACGGCAACGGGCGAGGAGCAACTCCAGCATCGGGATACCACGCCCGCGGCGCCCACGCCATGCACGGACGGCGAGCTCGCCTGGGAGCACCGACTGCCGGTGGAGAAGAGCGCCTTCGGGACCGGCAGCTCGCCGATCCTAGACCGGGGCACCCTCTACCTCGTCCGCGACGTGGACGGCTTCTCCGCCGTGCACGCCTTCGACGCAGCGACGGGGGAGGAGCGTTGGGTCACCTCCCGGCCTGAGGCCGCCCTCAACTACTCGACGCCGTTCATCTGGCGGCACGGGGATCGTGCTGAGCTGATCGTCGCGGGGTCGACGGTCGTGAAGTCCTATGACGCCGCGAGCGGCGAAGCGCTGTGGTGGGTCGGCGGCCAGACGGTCTTCGTCTGTCCAACCCCTACTGCCTCGAGCGAGGTTCTCTATTTCGGAGGCTGGTCCACACCCAACGCTGCAACGGAAGACCGTCTGGTCGCCGGGTTCGGCCCGGAGAGCGGGCTGACGGCCGAGATCCTCGGGGACCCGTCTCGCGCTTCTCGCAGCTACTGGCGGACGGCGACGCCCGTCACCTCGAAGTGTCCATCCAGGAGTAGCGGACCCGAGCCCAGGAACGCACGGGCGGGGAAGTGGTCGTTGAAGTATGTTCGGTAGACGTCGTTGAACTGCTTGTACAGCGAGAGGTCCGGGCAGTGCACCTCGACCATCACCAGGTCGTCCATGGACATGCCCACCATCTCGAGGCGGGTCTTCATGCTCTCCATGACGATGCGTACCTCGTCCTCGATCTTCGGGGGCGGAGCTTCGGTCTCGGGGTCGATTCCGATGTCGCCTGCGAGATAGAGAGTGTCGCCTACGAGAACGGCGTTGCTGTATGGATTGTTGTCGGTGCGGTCCGGCAACCGCATGAACTTGTGCTCCGATGCGGCTCGTGTGTCCTCGACCCAGAGCAGAGCGAGCCCCGCGAACAAGACCGCCGCCACCACAGCCGTGGATAGAAACCGCATGCGTCACCTCCCTGGGAAATCGGAGGCCACTCTACACCTCCCTTTCGACGGTCCGCGCCTCGACCGAGCTTCCTGATCGTCTCGCCGCGGACGGACTCTACCGGGGAAGAACCTCGAACTCCCCCGAAAGATCCGGGATCTGCCGCTGGTGGGAGTTGGGAAGCACCGCCATGAGCGTGTAGCGGCCGGGCGAGAGCTTGTCGGTGTCGATCCATCCGACGAAGCGGATGATGCCGTTCTCGGGGTCCGGGAAGGGCTGACCGCCAGCGCTCACCTCGCCGGGGCCCACCCACTCCTGCCCGCGGAGCAGGCCCAGCTGCATGCCCTCCTCGGCCGCCTCGAAGTCCTCCTCAGCGGCGTTGTACAGATGGTAGGCGCAGTACACGACGTGTCCCTGGCGAATCACCCGGACGGGCTCCGGCATCAGCCTCACGTTCCCCATCGCCAGGGGGTCGGCGAAGGGAGCCGGCGCCGCCGCCTCGCCGTTGTTCACGTCCCGTTGCGGATCGTCCAGCGGCCCGGCCTGGCGGGTGAGGAGGAGCGAGCTCGGGACCGAGGACCCGGCGAAGCTGGGCACGTCGATCATCTGCTCGTGGCTCCCCATGCGGCCCGAGCGGTCGTCCCGAAAGACGACCTTCAGCACGTAGGGCCCCGGCGGAAGGTCGATCCGGCCGTTGTAGGCCAGGTAGCGCGTCGGGTCGTCGGCCGCTGCCTGCAGGAACTCCGGGCCGACCTTGGGCCGGAGCTCCTGCTCGAGGAGGACGGGCATCGACTCCCGAATTCGGCTCCGAACCCTGAGCATGACGGTTGCCTTCAGGTCGGGCTTCCGCCCATTCTTCGCGGCCAGGTCCCCGGGGCGGACGCCGGTGCTGAACAAGAGGGCGGTCCTGTTCTCGGGAGCAGCGAAGAAGTCGACGCTCGCCTTCACCGGGAAGTCGGATGGGGTCTCCGAGAGAAGTGCCCGGTGCAACGCGGCCGACTTCTCCTTCCCCGACTGGCGGTCGAACGGCTTTCGCTCGTAGTAGCCCCGTGGCGCGCGCAGCTTGACCCCGGGCCGGCTCACCTTCACCCGCAGGTCGCGAAAACGTCCCCGCTCGCTGGAATTGCGAGGGGCGTACCCGAGGACGTAGTAGTGCGACGACTCCTCGAGAACGCTCCGCAGGATGGCGCTCATGTCGTTGGAGTCGACGATCGATCGCCCGCCGGTGCTGCGGGCGAGCGTCACCAGGCCGTTGACCTCCTGCTTGCGGGCTTCGGGAAGGCCCAGGGCATTCTGGGGTGGCCGTCCTGTCCCCACGGCCCACGCAGCGCTGACTCGTCGATCCTCGACCGGCAGGCGGGCCTCCAGCCCGCGGGAGTCGAGGGTGAAGAAGCTCACCCGGTGCCGGACTGCGGCGGCGGTGATCTGCCTCAGCATTTCCCCGTGGCCAACCTCCAGAAACAGACCGGATCGGTAGAGCAGGATCATCTTCTTCCCGGGGAAGGCCCCCATCCGCTGGATGAGATCCAGGTAGCGCATCAGGGCCAGTCGTCCGACGAAGATGATCTGGCGATCGATCCGTTCCACCGACAGCATCCCTCGGACGTCGTCGATCCGCGTGGCGTCACTCCCGGAGACGTCCGCGCCGGCTTCCCGATACAGCCCGACGAACGCCGGCAGGATCGCCTCCTGTTGCCGCAGACCCAGGAGCACCTCGCGCTCAAACGTCAGGTCGTTGTGATACTCCAGGAGGGGGTCGACCACGCTTCCCTCGTCGCTCAGTGGCTTGTCCACCATCCGGTCCAGGGAGGCGACGAGCAGTTGGCGATTGTCGGTGAAGGGGAGACCGGCCAGCGAAACGACGAACTTGTCAGGGAGGTCTTCGAGGAAGCTCCTCAGCGGACCCGCCACCTGCGTGAACTCGATGGGACTTCGGACCTCGGCGGCGATATACAGCCAGGTGTACTGAGAGAGGCTGGCATCCTTGCCCGGCAGCGAGTCCGGCTCCTCGGCCTCCACCCGAGCCGACTCCTCGCCCGGACCCGGGACATACTGGAAGAGCTCGATCTGCTGCCTCTCCCCGTCCTCCTCGACGAAGAAGTCCTCGAGCTGGAGGTCGCCCACGGGCTCACCGTCCTTGCCAGTCGCCCGGACCTCGATCTGGATCAACTCGACCCCGGTGGCGAACGTCGGGGGTTCCTGGGCGTGCGCCGCAACAACAGCGCCCAGCAGCCCGAGCGAGGCCGCGAAGGGGATCCTCATGGGATGTCTCTCGCCGATTGTATGCCGTCAGGCGGACAAAGAATACCCTTCCGAAGGCCGGCTCGCCAGCCGGGCGAATCGGGCTCACTCCAGGGCGTAGCGCGCCCGGGTCACCGCCGTGGTGGCCTTGCGTCCCTCGGCATGGAGAGCCAGGAAAATCTCGACGAAAGCACCGCTTGCCGGAGTGATGATCGTGGCCTCGAGGGTGACCTCTCCTCTGCCCCGTTCCACGCTGGCCCGAGGCTGGGGCCGGGCCAGCGTGGTGCCGCTCTCGTCCTGTGGCATCAGGAGCACGATGCCCCGCTCGGCGCTCCGCAGGTCGAAGCGCACGGTGGACACGATGCGGATCTCCTGGCCTCGAGCCAGCGCCTTTGCCAGCGAGGGCGCAACCCGGACGAGCTCGATCCGGTCGCTGGGGAGGGGGGTGAGGTCGACGGCGGTGCTCGTCGTCCCGTGTGCTCCGAGGCGGAGGGCGATGTCCACATGATCCCCAGCTCTCTCGCCCTCGCCGGCGGCGTCCAGCAGGCGGGCGAGGCGGAGGTGAGCGTCCTCTCGTCTCCAGTCCGGGAGAGACAGGGAGTCGACGGCCAGCTGGAGCTCCCGTCGGGCTTCCCCGTCGCGGCCCTGCTGGAGGAAGACCCGGGCCAGAAAGTAGAAGGAGTTGCCGTAGTCGGACCGCTTGCGGATGGCCGAGCGCAGATGCTCCTCGGCTTCGCCCAGGGTGCCCAGCTGGAACTGGCTCCTTCCCAGCATGTAGTGAGCGCTGCTGTCGGCGTTTCCGCTCTCCACGTACGGCTCGAGCCACGACACCACCTGGGCGTAGTCCTCGTCGCCGTAGGCAAACCGGCCCAGCTCGTACCGCGAAGGGAGGAAGTCCGGATCGAGGTCGATGGAGCGCTGAAAGTGGCCCCTCGCCCCCTTCTCGTCCTTCTCGTCGGCGGCCACGCGGCCGAGCCAGTAGTGGACGTCTGGCTCCCGCGGCCCTTTCTCCTCCGCGCTCTTCAGGAGCTCCCGGGCCGTGTCGTACCTGCCGGTGCGGTAGTAGGCCTCCGCCTGGGCGATGAGATCGCCGACGCCGACTTCCCGGGGGCGCCAGGTGCCTTCCTGGATCAGCACCTCCACGGCCTGGACGTCGATGCCTCCCTTCTTGGCCAGCTGGAGGTTCTTGAACGCCTCCTTCGTGTCGCCGGACAGGAAGTAGGCCTCCGCCATGTCGCGCAGGACGAAGGCCGACAGAAACTGGCGCTTCTCGAACGGCCTGACGACCGCGCGGGCCTCCTTGCCCCGGCCTTGCCGGGCCAGCGCGAGAGCCAGCTTGGCCCGTGCGGCATCGTGGAACTCGCGCAGACGGAGCACCTCCCGGAACGAGGCCTCGGCGGCACCCGGCCTGTCGGCGGCGAGATACGTGACCCCCGTGCTGAAATGGGTGTCGACGTGGCCGGGGTCGAGCTCCTGGGCCCGGCCGAACAGCTCGAGGGCCTCGTCGTAGCGGCCCGTCGCGGCGTAGACGCTGGCGAGGGTGTTGTGGGCCGCGGCCAGAGAGTCGTCCCGCCGAAGGGCGGTCTTGAGGGCCTCCTCGGCCAGGCCCAGCTGTTCGGACTTCAGGTACACGGCCCCGAGGAGCTCGCACGAGGGGGCATCCTCCGGGGGTGTGCTGCAGCTTGGCAGCAGCAGGACGGAGGCGTCCTGCCAGCGTTCGTCGAGGTAATACGCCTGCGCGAGCACGTGCCGGCTCTTGACCGTCTGCTCCTGTTGCTCGGCCCAGGCCTCGAGCTCGGGGATGATCGCGTATCGGAGGATGTCCCGGCTCTGCTCTGGAGCGATCTTCACCGCCTTCCGAAACTCCTCGAGGGCGTCCTCGACCTCTCCGATCAACATGTGCAGGTAGGCGATCCGGATGGTGGTGTCGGCGTCGTTCTCTCCGCGCAGGGGGGCCTGGCGGTACAGGTCGACCAGGGCTGCGAGCTCGTCCCGAGGGATCTCCCGGATTCCGCGATCGAAGTCGCGGTCCCGAGTGAGGTCGAGCACTCGGCGGTTGAACGTGTCCAGACGGAAGCTCATCCGCTCGGCGTTCGTTTCCAGGAGGCTCTTGTCATGGACGTGGAGTCCCCCGAAGAGGTGGGTGACCTCGTGCATCAGGGTGTGGCGGGTGAGCGTCTTCCACTCGGTGCGGCGGACGACCGCGCGGTCACCCAGGGGAAAGGCGATCCCGGCAGTGAAGGGCACCGGATATCTCACCGTGCCGCCCCGGAGGTGCGTCATCGTCACCGGTGGCGGGTGGCCCGTGAACCCGATCACCGCCTCGGCCCCGTCTTTCTCGACCCCGAGGCGCAGCTCGTTGAGCAGAAGCGTCATCGCCGAGCCCTGGTGCGTCCTCCATGGCTCCACCGCGACCAGGTCGAGACCGATGCCCGCCAGCTCGCGGAGCTTCTCGTCAGACCAGGCGACGTGCTCCCGGATCTCCTTCTCCCAGCCCTTCTTCTCGCGGAAGGCCTCGTCGGCCACCGCCTTGATCCGGATCACCCGAACGGCGGGAGAGGCGGGCTCGCCGCCGCTCGCGCCTGACGAGGCCACGAGAAGCGTGGAGGCGGCAAGGATGAGCCGGAGGCGAGCGTGAGGCATGAGGGTGTGATCCTGTCTCCATTCTAGCTCGGGGCTGGGCGCCGGCCGGCCGAATCACCATCATGAGACCTGACCCCGGCTCGACTAGCGGATATAGTTGCCCCGGCCCCAGACGTCAGAGAGAGAGTGACCCACAATGGCTGACACGCTGCCGGACGTCCTGCGATTTGCCTTCATCCTCCTGGTGCCGCTTGCCCTGGTCGCTGGCGGTGCCTTGTCACTCTTCGGCCTTGGAGCCCTCATCTACATCTTCGAGCACCCGAAGGAGCTGCGGTCCATGGTCCAGGGCGCCTTCCGCCGGCCCGAGAAGCCGGCCCGGAAGCTGAGCCCCAGCCACTACTACCAGCCGTACTGGACCCGGGACGCGTCGTCTCGCCGCATCGACGGACCGTGACCGCCACCGCCGCCCGCGACGGAGCTGGGCGAGCGCTTCCTCCGGAGACATGGGGCCCGCCGACTGAGGAACCTGCCGCGCCAGTTCGTAGGTGTCGCGGCTGCACCGTCGTTCGTTGCGCCGGACACCGTCCGGACGGGAGTGACCATACGACTGGAGATGCTGCGGTTCGGAGTGCCGGTCCTTTTGCTCGCTGCCGTCACCTGTTCCGCCCAGTCGCCGGCGAGCAGCCACGAGGTCCTGCTGCAGCTGTTCGAGGATTGGCGGGCCTTCGAGGCGCCTCCGTGGACGGACGGGGCTCCGGACTACACCGCTCGGTGCTTCGCCGAGCGTTACGAGACCTTTCGGGGGCTGCGCGCGCGGCTCGGGGCGATCGACGCCAGCGGCTGGCCGATTCCACAACAGGTGGACTGGCACCTGGTGCGGGCCGAGATGAACGGCTTCGACTTCAACCACCGGGTGCTGAAGCCCTGGGCCCGGGACCCGGCCTTCTACGCGTCTGTCTGGACGGAGCGCAGCGATGTGCCGGGGCACGAGGGTCCAACCCATCACGCGCTGACCGAGCTCTGGACGTACCGGTTCCCCCTGAGCGCCGAGGAGGAGCGGCGCCTGATCGAAAATCTGAGTGTGATCCCGCCGCTCATGAAGCAGGCGCAGCATAACCTCACGGGCGACGCCAGGGAGCTGTGGGTGGCTGGCATTCGCAACATCCGGCAGCAGCGCCAGACCCTGAACGAGATCTCCGAGAGGGCAGGTGATGGAGCGAGTGCCGAGCTGGCGGCCGTCCTGGAGACTTCGAAGCGAGCCACCGACGAGTTGATCGAGTGGCTGGAGGCCGAGGCGCCGAGCAAGCAAGGGCCGTCGGGCATCGGTCGGGATGAGTACACCTGGTACCAACAGAACGTCCACCTGGTGCCGATGAGCTGGCAGGACGAAGTGCAGCTCCTGAAGCGGGAGCTGGACCGCGCCTGGTCTTCGCTGAAGCTGGAGGAACACCGCAATCGGGACCTGCCGCCGGCGAAGGCAGCGGAGACGCCCGAGGAGTTCGCCGCCCTCGCCGATCGCGCGGCGTCGCGCCTGATGCGCTTCCTGGGCAACCAGGAGATCGTCACCGTCGCCGACTACTTCGAGCCTGCTCTTCGTCGGCACCTGGGCGAGTTCGTGCCCGCGGACAGACGCCACTTCTTCTGGATCACCGCCCACTACGACCCGCTGCCGCTCTACACCCACTCCTGGCACTGGTTCGAGCTGGCCCGGATGGACCGAGAGCCGCACGCCAGTCCCATCCGACGGGGCGCCCTCCTCTACAACATCTTCGACTCACGCAGCGAGGGAACCGCTACGGGTGTCGAGGAGATGTTCCTCCACGCCGGTCTCTACGACGACAGCCCACGCTCCCGCGAGCTGGTGTGGATCCTCCTGGCGCAGCGCGCCGCCCGTGGGCTGGGCTCGCTCTACGCCCACGCCAATCAGATGACGATGGAGGAGGCGGGTCGGGTCCACGTGGACGGGACACCGCGAGGCTGGATGAAGACCGAGAAGGAGCTTCTGGTCTTCGAGCAGCAGCTCTACCTGCGGCAGCCCGGATACGGCACCAGCTACGTCACGGGAAAGTACTTGCTGGAGCGCACCCTGGCCGACTACGCTCGGCAGAAGGAGGAACGGGGTGAGCCCTTTCGGCTCCGGGACTTCTTCGACCGTCTGAACGCCATCGACAGCATCCCGATCGCGCTGGCACGCTGGGAGCTGACCGGCTTGGATGACGAGATCCTGCAGCTCACCCGGGGGAACTGAGGGTCCCCACTTTTTCACGCCACGGAGGCTGAACCAATGGGTTTGTTCGAGCAGTTTCGTCTGGACGGGAAGACCGCCCTCGTGACAGGGGGGAGTCGTGGGCTGGGTCGGTCGGTGGCGCTGGCGTTCGCGGAGGCGGGCGCTGACGTGATCATCACCGGGCGCCACCAGGACACGCTGGACAAGACGGCCGCCGAGATCCGGGCCCACGGCCGGAAGGCCAGTACCCTCGAGACGGACATGGGGGTGGCGAAGGAGTGCGAGGAGGCGTTCCATCGCCTGGTCAAAGAGAGCGGCCCCATCCACATCCTGGTCAACAACGTGGGGAACCGGGTGACGGCGGAGCCCATCGAGAAGGAGTCGCTGGCCAGCTGGCAGGCCGCCGTGGACCTGAACCTGACCAGCTGCGTCCTCGGCACGCGCATCGTCGGGGCGTCGATGATCGAGCGCGGCGCGGGCGGCCGCATCATCAACATCTCCTCGATGAGCGCGCTCATCGCCAACCGGGGGATCGGCGGTCGCTCCTACGAGGCGACCAAGGCGGCCGTCTCCCAGTTCACGCGTTGCGCGGCGGCGGACTGGGCCCCCCACCAGATCACGGTGAACGCCATCTGCCCCGGCTTGTTCATGACGGACACGAACCGGGAGTGGAACGAGAAGAAACCGGAGGTGATCGAGAAGCTGGTGGCCGGAATCCCGGTGGGGCGGGCCGGCGAGCCCGACGAGCTAGGGCCCCTGGCGGTCTACCTCGCCAGCCCGGCGTCGGCCTTCATGACCGGCGCGGCCCTCGTCATCGACGGGGGCTACACCCTGTGGTGATCGTCCTCGGGACACGCGGGCGCGGGCTGGGGCCCGCCCCGGGTCAGTCGCTGCTGCGGCAGGGCGGCCCCGCGGCACCGCAGGCGATGCCTGGCTTCCACCGACCCCCGAGCCTGGGGCCGCCGGCCGTCAAGGGAGAGTCCCCCTGCGCAGGTATCCCTCGCGCACCAGCACCCTCGCCCCGGGAATCCGGACGTGCACGTCGATGTCGTGCCACGTCTCCTGATCGTCGCCCTGGACGGCGTACTGCAGGGTGTAGCGGTCGCGAAACTCCTTCAGGGCTTGCAGGAAGGCGTCCTCGAGCTCGAGGTGCTCCACCTTCCAGACCTCGCCGCCGGTGGCCCTCGCCAGCCCCTCGAGGAAGAGCGTGTCCGATCCCGCCTGTCCGCTGACCACGGCGTGGCTCACGAGATCGGAGCTCCTGGCCGCCTGGAGCACCTGCGCGGGGCGCAGCCAGCTGCCCACGTCCTGGCCGTCCGTGAAGATCAGCACGACGGGTCGACCGAGCGTGGGGTCGGCTACGGTCAGGGCCGCGAAGGTCGCGTCGTAGAGCGAGGTGCTGAGCCGTGCCTCGGTCGCCTCGATCGCCGCGTGGACCTGCTCGCGGGGCGCGCCGGGGCCGGCCTTGAGCTCGAGGCGGCTGGAGAAGGTGAGCAGAGAGACCGCATCGTCGGGTCCAAGGACATCGAGCAGGGCATGGGCGGCGATCTTGAGGCGCGCCATCCGATCGCCAGCGAGGCTGCCGCTGTTGTCGAGAGCCAGCACGGCATGCACGGGCTTCTCCACATGGCCCACGATCTCGACCTGCTGCAAGACGCCGTTGTCCGTGACCTCGAAGTGCCGCCCGTTCAGGTCCTTGACGGCCCGGCCGTTGCGTGTCACTGCCACATCCAACCGCACCATCTCGACGGAGCTCGTGAAGACAAGAGGATCGTCGTCGCTCCTGGCACCGCCTCCACCCAGCAGGACGGCCGCCACGAAAAAGATGAAGACCCGCCTCACCGCGGGCCCCCAGCCGCCTTGCGCAACCGCAAGCGCAGGTCGTGGAGCGACGAGGTGGACAGCCGCCGCGGGCCCCGGCGGTAGGCGAGCCAGGGGCTGGTGCGCGCTCCATCGAGGGCCGGCACCAGTGCATCGACCGCGGCCTGGCGGCCGTCCCGCCGGTGGAGGGTCTGGGCGAGGGCCAGGGCCGCGACCTGGAGATCCCGATCCGCGGCCAGCGCCGCCCGATAGTGCTCGATGGCTCCTTCGACATCACCCTGGGTCTCGCGGATCTCTCCCCAGAACAGGTGCGCGAGGGCGCTCAGCGAGGCGTCCTGGCTGGACTCCACGACGAGAGACAGCTGAAGCAGCGCCTTGTCGACCCGGTCCGTTTCCTGGAAGACGCGGGCGAGCCGAAGCCGGGCCTCGGTCAAGGAGGGCTGAATGCGCAGGGCCTCCCGGTACGATCGCTCCGCCGCCTTGGCCGCCAGTGGGGGCGGCAGGTTCAGATTGCCGCGCCCGAAGCCGGCGGGAAGGAAGGCGTTGCGCTCGTAGAGTGTCCCGGCTCCCAGCCTGGCCTCGCCCGCTTCGGGAAAGGCCTCGGCGCATTCGGTGTAGAAGGCGAGCGCCTCGGCCGGGCGCAAGCTGGCCTGGTGCGTATACGCCAGCGCCAGCAGCCAGTCCCGATGGAGGTCCGGAAGCGGGGCGCCCTCGAGAAGAGCCCGGCCGATGGTGAGGTGTGTCTTGGCGCCGTCGATCTTGGCGTGCCTCCCGAGGACCATGGCGAGGTCGGTGTGGAGCAGCAGGGCCGTCTCCCTGAGCCTGTCATCGGTCTTGGGGAGCCTCTTGGCGGCGGCCAGCACGTCCTTTGCGGGCCACTGTAGCAGAGTGGTGACCGCACCCTGAAAGTCGCCGTCGAGGTAAGCGCCGAGGGCGCTCCGGTAGAGGTCATCGTTGAAGCGCCGGGGCTTCGTCACCGAGAAGGGCTCCCGCAGCTCGTCGGGCCCCCCCGTGACCTCGCCTGCAAGCTCCACGACGAGCTCGTACTCTCCAGGCTCGATCCGGGCCAGTGGGACCTCGATCAGACGACCCAGACCCCCGCCGTCGCGCCGGACCGGGAGCGGCAGGGCCGCTCGATGCCGCACCCTGCCCCTGCTGTCCACGATCTGGTAGGCCGGGAGCCGGCCAAAGTTGGGGCGGGCCGAGGTCCCGGGCTCAGGGTAGACCTCGAAGTAGCAGTACAGGACGCTCCCCGGTGCGAAGCTCCGGCGCGCCACGATGCGAGGCGGCTTCACGCCTTCTCCCTGCGGCATGTCGCTCAGAATCGGAGACGAGATGCGAAACTCGGCCGCGTCGGGGACCTCCAGGTGGTGGACCACGGTTCCGATGGCGCCGGTCCCGCGGTCCCGCACGACGAGCTTGACCTGACACAGACCCGGCGGCAGGCTGAACGAACGCTGAAAGGGCAGCCAGGCCTCCTTCACCCGGCTTCCCCCGGGGACCGTGACCGCGATTCCCTCCACGGAAACGACTCGATTCGCCTCGGGCTGCACGTGCGAGATCGCCAGCGCCACGTCCAGGGTCGTGCCGAGCGACCCGTCGGGCATCCGTGCGAGGCTCAGCCGCTCGGCACTCGCCTCGGAAGCGAAGGTGACCTGGATCCGTCCGTCGTCGGCGGGCGCCAGCGCCAGCGAGGTGAGCCGAAGTGGGATCTCTCTGATCAGAGAGGACGACCCGAGGGCGTCCCGGAGTCGGACGTCCAACGCGGCGGTCTCGTCGTCGGGGCCCAGGCTCGCGTCTGGTGCGTCGTAGTAGCCCTTCCGGGCCTGAACCATCACCTTGCGACGGTCCACCTCGACGTGAATCCTCCGCAGCCGGCCGCCTCGCCGTTCGCCCTGGGGGCGGTAGCCGAGGAGGTAGTGGTGAGAGGCTTCCTGGGAGAGTCGGTCCAGGGCTTCGGCTAGGTCGTTCACCTTGCGGACGGCATAGCCGCCGGTGATGGTGGCCAGGATCTCCGCTCCGGTGGCGTCGCCGCGAACAGCCCGGCGGGAGCCGTCAGGCCGGCTTCCCACGGTCAGCCCGCGGACATCCAGGAAGTGGACGACGGCGCCCGTCCGCTGCGAGGCGGCGATCACCTCGTAGGTCAGCGGGTCCCCCGGCTCGTAGACGAAGCCCTCGGACAACAGCAGGACGGTCTTGCGAGTCCCGGCCGGAGTGAGAACCTCGAGAGTAGAGGCCATGGCGCTCAGCAGGCGGCGCCGACGATCGCGAGCGCTCTCGAGGACTTGATTTGCCTCGGACCGCACGTACTCGGCCTGCTCCCGCGCCGGGACGGTCCCGGCGTCCCGAAGGCGCTCGAGAACGCGCTTTGCCATGGCCGAGTCGTCAGCCTCGACGATGCGGAACGACTCGTAGTCGGTGAGCGCCGGGCCGGCCTCGCGTCGCCCGCGCAGTGAGCTCATGAGGGCGGCGAGTGCGGCCCTCCCGCCCGGCATCACGACGGACGACACCAGGCCTTCCCCCGGCGCGATGAGGACAACCTGATCGCCCGGTCGTGTGTGCTGTGTGGTGAACTGCTCGGAGGCTTCCCTCGCCTGGGCGGCCCCCGCGAGCCCGAGGTGCAGGTCGTCGAAGACGACCACGAAGGTTCGGGGTTGGTTGACGGTTGGGTCGACTGCGTTCGTGCTCACTCGTGGAGGCTCAGACGTCGGCGCCACGGCGAGGTCCACCGCCTGGAAGCTCACCACCCGCTGGCGCGCGCCGTCCTCCTCGAGGCGAAACGCCTCTGCCAGAAGGCCGGTCACCGGACTGTTGAGGTCGTCGGTCACGACCACCTCCACCTGCACGAGCCCGACCCCCGACGACACGGTGTCCGGCGTCGGCTCCTGCCGGCCCGTCACCAGAACTCTGGGAGATGCGGTTGGCGTCGTCTGGGCCGCGGCTCGCCCCTCTCCGATCCACGAGCTCGCAAGAAGAGCCGCCGCGCAGATCCGGGCGGTGAACGTCACGAGGCGGAGAGACAGTGATCTGCCGGACGCCCTCGGCAAGGTGCCTGCCCCCATCTGAGGATCCTCGTTCAGCCCGAAAGAGGCTGTCAAGCGTCCGCGAAAGAGGGCGCACTGCCGACAGTATGAGATTGGTGGGAGAGTATTGGTGACCCGCCAGGGACTTGAACCCCGAACCCAGAGATTAAGAGTCTCTTGCTCTGCCAGTTGAGCTAGCGGGCCACTGAAGAGACGAGAATACACGAACAGCGCGGCAGCGTGCAAGATGGTGTCGGCGTGAGAGCGCTGTAGATTTCCTGTGGAAACTCTGTCCGGACAGAGTTTCCACAGGGGAGTGACCGGCGGGCCACACAGTCATGCTGAGGAACCTCGACTGAGCGCGTGCGACGAAGCATCTCCCGATAGCGGTATCCGGCGGTCTCTGCTGGCGCGGTAAGCTTGGGGCGTGGACGGACGCACAGAGGCCGGCTTTCGGCACCGGTTCCGCGCGCTCCTGGCCCTGGTGGGGCCGAAGCGGCTGGAGTTTGGTGTGCACCTGCTGGTCGAGCGGGGGCGGGAGCGTGCGGCCCGTGATGGCGTGCTGCTGGGGCGGGCACTGGCCGACCTCTACGAAGAAACACGCACGAAGGTCAGACGGCGCCTCGAGCTGACGGGGTGCAACTGGGGCTCGCCGCCCTGGGAGACGTTCGCCGACTCGCCGCCGCGGTTCCTGTGTGACCCGAGCCTCGGAGGGCTGGCGCGCTGGCTTCGGGCGGCCGGCTACGAGGCGGCGATTGATTCGGAGGTTCCGGGCCACCGACTCCCGGACGAGGCGCTGCGCCGGGGGCTGGCGCTCCTGACGACCGAGACCGAGGTCCTCCTGCGCCGCATCGTGGGGGACGGGTCGCTCGTGGTGGTGTGGGTGCCGTCGGCGCTCACCATGAAAGAGCAGCTTCGGATGGTGATGCGGGACCTGGCACTCGGGCTGCGGGACGCGCGCTGCATGGCGTGCGGGGAAGAGCTGGTGCCGACGCCCAAGGAAACGGTCCTGCCGCGGATCCCGCCCCGGACGGCGCGGTGGCTGGACGAGTACTTCGTCTGTGCGGGCTGCGATCGCCTGTTCTGGCGTGGGACGCATTGGAACAGGATCGCGGACACGCTCGAAGAGGTGGTGGCGTCGTGAGACGTGGGCTTGTGGTCAACCTGACGCTCGGCCTCGTGGTGAGCGTGGCGTTCCTGGCGGCGCTCGAGGGACTGGCGCACCTCGTGGAGACGCCTCGGGCGCCGGAGCGCGAGGTGGCCGACTACATCTGGGACTGGGACGACAAGATGCCCGGCGGTTTCTACGTGATGATCTCCGAGAGCGTGGGGTGGCCGCCCTCACAGGAGTTCAACGGTGACGGGCTCCGGGACCGGACACGGCCCGGAGAGAAGCCGGGAGGGGTGTGGCGCACCGCGGTCCTGGGCGACAGCGTGACGCTGGGCGCGGAGCTCAAGCCTCGGCAGGCGTACCCGCGGCTTCTCGAGGCGCGGCTCGAGGCCGCGGGGCGGCGCATCGAAGTGATGAGCGTGGCGCTCTGGGGCTGGTCCACGCGTCAGGAGCGGATCGCGTGGCAGCGGATCGCTAGGAGTTATTCGCCTGACCAGGCGATCCTGGCGGTGTGCCTGAACGACATTCCGGAGCTGCACAACAATCTGACTCGGCCCCCGGGGTGGCTGGTCTGGCTGCACGAGCGCTCGGCACTGGTGCGGGCCCTTGTGGGTGCTGAGGGGCGAGAGATCGAAGACGTGGAGCGGCTCTTCGAAACGCCGGACGCGCCGCAGGTCAAAGAAGCGCTGGATCGCTTCTTCGAGGAAGTTCGGGCGCTGCGTGCCGAGGTGGAAAGCGACGGGGCGAGCTTTGCCATGGTGGTGTTTCCGTTTCGCTTCCAGGTGGCAGGCGGGGCGCCGCCGGCCCGAGTGCAGGAGCAGATCGCGGAGTTCTGCCGTTCGGAAGAGATCGCCTGTCTGGACATGCTGCCCACGCTGAAGCGTGCAGGCCCCTCTTCATTCAGGGACTACGACCACCTGAGCGCGTTCGGGTCTTCGCTCACTGCCGACACGCTGCTGGCGAGCGGGCTGCTGCCCGAGGGGTACTCGAACCCGGCCGTCCTCGAGGAGCACTTCGGCGAGAAGGGCGAGGCCGGGGAGGTCGAGGTCATGGCGTGGCTCGAGGCGCGGGGGGACGGTTTGGGCGAGGCGGGGATCCTTGCTCTGAGGCGGGCGCTCGAGACGGGCGGCGAGTCGCTGCGTCTGGCGGCGGCGTGGGGTCTGGAGACGCTCGGGGCCGAGGCGGCCGGAGCACGGGAGGCGCTGGTGGAGGCCCTGCGGGCGGATGAGTCCGCCGGAGTGCGTGCCGCCGTCGCTCAAACACTTGGAGCGTTGGGAGACGGAGGGCGCCCGGCGGTTCCCGCGCTCTTCGAGACCCTGGGCCAGCCGAGCGAGGCGGTGCGGTACGCGGCGGCCCAGGCGCTGTCTCGGCAGAAGCTCGTCGCGGACGACATCCCGCATCTCGTGGTTGCGCTTCAAAGCGAAGACGTCTACGTCCGGGCGTTCGCAGCGTGGAGGCTGGGGAACTTCCGGGAGGAAGCGCGCGGCGCCGTACCCGTCCTGGCGCTGGCTCTGGAGCGGCCGGACACGTACGTCGTCGTCTCGGCGGCTCTTGCCCGGATCGGACCTGCCGCCGAGGAGGCGGTGCCGGCGCTCGTGTCGGAGCTGGCGAGCCTCGCCGAGGGGCGGCGCTGGCGTGCGGCTCGGACTCTGGGGCGCATCGGACCCGGGGCGGTGGCGGCAGTGCCGGCGTTGATCGAGGCGATGGGGGACCCGAACGAGGGGGTGCGCCTCCGGGTGGCCCGGGCCCTTGGACGGATCGGGCCGGATCCTCGTTCCGCGGCGGCGTTGCAGCGGGCGACGGGGGACTCGGACGCCGGGGTCCAGCGCGCGGCCCGGGAAGCGCTGGAGCGGTTGCACTGAACGGGCAGCCACTGGAGCAGTCATGCAGAGTAGCTTCGTCATCGGACCGGCGACGGAGCATCTGTCGGCAACGGCATGGATTCTTCGGGCCACAGCCCCGGGTGGGGCGCTGCCACGGACATTTCCGTCATGCTGAGGAGCTTCGACTCTGCGCGTGCGACGAAGCATCTCCCAATAGCCTTATCGGGAGATACTTCGGACCCGCCAAACGAATGGAAGCCCTCGGAATGACAGGGAGGCGAGGAGAGAAGACATGAACGACACGCTCTGCGTGCAGGAGCGCTATGCGCCGAACAACCGTTGCTTTGGCTGCGGGCCCGCGAATCCCAAGGGGCTGCACATCCGCAGCTTCGAAGACGGGGAAGGGCTCCGCGCGGAGTGGACTCCGGAGCCGCACCATGAGGCGTTCGACGGGATGCTGAACGGCGGCATCATCGGGGCGCTGCTCGATTGTCACAGTGACTGGGCGGCCGCGATCCACCTGATGAAGGCCTCGGGCGCGTCGTCACCGCCCTGCACGGTGACCTCCGAGTTCCACGTCAAGCTGCGCAGGGTGACGGCGACCGATAGGCCGGTGAAGCTGCGGGCGCGGGTGGTCGACTCGTCCTCCGACCGGGCGACGGTGGAGGCGGAGCTCGTGGCGGGGGGGAAGACGACAGCCACCTGCCGAGGGGTGTTCGTGGCGGTTCGCGAGGGGCACCCGGCGTACCACCGCTGGTAGCCGGGCGGCAGACTCAGGCGCCCGAGGACATCGCAATCGGCCGCACGGGGTCGAGCCCGGCGTCGCGCATGAGCCGATCGGTGCGATCGATCACCTTCCGGACGTAGCTTCTCTTCTCGAGGTACGTGCCCGGGAAGAAGCTCCGCTTGAACCCATGTATGAGGATGTCGCGGACCTCCCATGGGCTGAGGTCGAAGGTCTCGATGGCACGCTGGACCTCGTGGCTCACGGTGGTGTGGGAGACGAGGCGGTTGTCCGTGCAGAAGGTGGTGGACAGCCGCCGCTTCTGCATCTCGCGGAAGGGGTGCCGGTGGAGGTCGTCGGCGAACTCGGGGACGGTCTGCTGGTTGGAGGTGAGGCAGACCTCGATGGTGATCCTCTTGTCCGCGATGAACTCCGCCAGGTCCTCGACGTACTGCCTGCGGTCCTGGATGCGGGAGCTGGTGATCTTCCTCTCGTCGAAGAGCCAGGTGCCCGGCGGCGCTTGCCGCCCAGGAGCAGGAAGAGCGCCCCGAACAGCAGGCTGCCGAGGTAGCCCGCGCCCAGGACCACGAAGCGCCACCCGCCCCGGGTCACGCACACGCCCCCCTCGTCGACACTGAGTCCGATCGAGACGATACGGCCCCCTGTGAGCACGGCGGCGAGCCCGTGGGAGATCTCGTGAAGGAAGACGACGAAGACCCGGAACGGGTAGGCGACGACGGTGTCCCAGAGGAGGAGCGCCGCCACGCCAAGGGCCAGCGGGAGGAGGATCCGATTGGGGGGTCTCTTCATTCTCCGGAGGAGCGCTCACCCGTGAGTTGCACGACCACGTCTCGCTTCCGCGGCCGGTTGTCGAAGTCGATGAGCACGATCTGCTGCCAGGTGCCGAGGAGAAGACGGCTCTGGCGAAACGGGATCGTGAGCGAGGTCCCGAGAAGGCTGGCCCGGACGTGGGAGTGCCCGTTCCCGTCGTGCCACGTGTCTTCGTGCTTGTACCGCATGTCCCGGGGTGCGAGTCGCTCGAAGGCAGCGGGAATGTCCTCGAGCAGCCCCGGCTCGTACTCGACCGTGGTGAGACCCGCGGTGGAGCCCGAGACGAACACGAGAGCGGCGCCCTCGTGGAAGCCGTGGCGTCCCACCACCGCCTGCACGTCCTCGGTGATGTCCAGCATCTGCCCGTCGCCCCGGGTCGAGACGGCAACGGTGTCGGTCACGAGCGCCATCACTCCCTCCAATTCACCCTGCCCTCCGCCCCCCAACCGTCATTTCTCCGGGTACACGCCGTTCGCCTTCATCCACTTCGATACGGTCGCCATGCGCCGCCGGAAGAAGTGCGGGGGCTCGAAGGGCATGGGGCCCGCTTTCTCGGCGGCGGCGAGGACCTCCGCGGCTTCCCTGGGGAGCCCGTTGTCCCCGAAATGAGAGACGCTCTCCAGCGCGAGCCGGGCCTCGATGGCGAGAACGGAGTAGTTGTGGCCATCGATGAACAGGTATCCGAGAGTCCGCTGGAAGGGGTCCAGCGTGGCCGAGCGCAGAAGCTCCACGCGAGTCGCGGTGGAGAAGGCACCCTGTGCGAACGCCCGCGCCTCGGGACCCCAGGACTGGGCGTACGGGATGCCGTGGTCGACGTGGCGTGTTTCGGGGGTGTCGATGCCGAGGATGCGGACGATCTCCTTGTCGCCCTTCGTCCATCGGATCGTCACGGTGTCGCCGTCGTCGACATCGACGCGCGCCGGGTCGACCGGGACGCGGCTGCCGTGAGGGCGGGGCTGCTCTCGTGCCCGTGCCCCCGAACGCTCCCGGGCGCGCGTCGGCGTGCCCCTGGCGGGCGCTTCGTCGGGCAGGCAGCCGATCACGATGAAGGCCAGCAGACAGAGGAGAGCGCCGCGAGGAGGGGAGACGACGCGTTGGATCATTCTTGAGCCTCCGGGAGAGTGGGTCGGTTCATCGTCTCACGGATGGTTCGCGCCGAAGGTCCGGTGCACGACTTCTTCGGCGGTGGACGGCGAGGATCCGACGCTCAGGAGGCGCGGACGATGGAGGGACGCGGACGCGCCTCCTCATCGGGCACGGGCCGGCTTGCGAGGTCGCGAAGGCGCTCCCTGGACTGAACCGCGGTGCCTCGCCACTCGAGGCCGTACTTGCGTGTCTCGCCTCCGGTCGCACGGCACATCTGACCCCACACGACGAGCCCGGTCGCCTCGTGCATCTCGGCGGGATGCGCAAAGCTGATCTGCAGACGAAGGTGCATGCCCACTCGGAGGAAGCCGTCGGTCCAGAGGCAGGCGCCGCCGTCGGAGACGTTGGCGAGCACTCCGTAGGCGACGGCACGGCCGTTGTCCTCGGCGACGGCGACGGTGATGGGACGTGCAGGAACAATCCGGGCTGCGACCCTCTCCGCCATTGTTTGCTATTCCCTCCCAGAAGCGAGACGCGTCCTCGTCAGTCCCTGTCGTTGCACCAACGCTGGACCGGTTGCGCACGACGCTTCTCGGCTTGGAGGAGGGAACGCGGGGGCCGAGACCGCCAATCGGAGACGAACGGAAGATTAGTTCAGGCTGGCCCGCCTCGTCAATGAAACAGTTGGGCCCCCGTGCAGCGGCGCGGGGCCGCTTCCTAGCTAGTAGAATACGGGTGCTTCGATGAATCCAAAGCAGACTACCGGGCGGCGAGGCGTCGATCCCGGCCCCGTGTGTCGGTTCCGGGAGTGTCACAGGGGCGTTCTGCTGTCTGGGAGGCGCTACCGGGACGGAGACCGATCCCTCGCGACCCGGGCGGGAAACGCTGCCGCGGCCCGCATGGCGAATACCGACAACACCCTGCTTCAGCTTGGGCTTCCCTCCCCCGGAGGTACAGAGTAGTAGCGCCCTTTCTTCAGAGCCTCCGAGGATGGGTCGAATGGACTAGGGTAGGCCAGTCCTTCGATCCCTACACTACGAGGAGAGAGATGGCCCTCATGTTCCTCAGAACGCTCGCCCTCTTCGCTGCCCTGGGCTGGGCGACATCCGGTGCCGGGGCCGAGAACTTCTCCGGTCGCGTCGTGGGAGTCTCTGACGGCGACACCATCTCCGTTATGCGGGATGGACGCGCCGTCAAGGTCCGCCTCGAAGGTATCGACTGCCCCGAGGGCGGACAGGACTTCGGCCAACGGGCCAAGCAGCAGACGTCAGCGCTCGTCTTCGGGAAGGACGTGCTGGTAGAGGTCCGAGACCACGACCGCTATGGGCGCACGGTTGGCCGCGTCTACGTCGGAGGCAACGACGTCAGCCTCACCCTGGTGCAAGCGGGCATGGCGTGGCACTACAAGGCGTACTCAAGCGAGGCAACCCTGGCTGTCGCTGAGGAGCAGGCCCGATCCGCGAAGCGAGGCCTGTGGGGCGATCCGGGCGCCATCCCCCCCTGGGAGTATCGAGCCACACCGAAGGCTCTGGCCGTGAGCACTCCCTTCGTCGGCAACGTCAGCAGCCATGTCGTCCACTCCTCGACCTGTCGTCACGCGGGCTGTAAGAACTGTAAGAAGGGCTTCAACGATCTTGATGTAGCAGTCGCCGCTGGACCCGAGCGCTTCAGAGGCCGCCTTCGACGACGTGCTAGCCCGCGTTGCCGAGCGGCATGGAGACGACTTCTTCGTTCTGGACCAGCTTACAGAGCCGGAAACAATCGATCGCGCCAAAGTCTGTGCCATGGCTATCGAAGTGTATTCCGAGGTGCTCAGTCTGCCCACAGAACAGGTCGGGCCGGCGCTGAGAGGCCTTCACACGAAGTGAGGAACGTTGCCTAACAGGGAGATGAAACTGACGCGGCCCCTTCCCGACCGCACCCGCATAAGCCTAGTCGCTCAGATGCGGGAAGAGGGATAGACGACCCAACGCCCTGAGTCAGAAGGGAGTGCAACAGAGATGTACGTGAAAAGATTCTGGAAGCGGTTCGTGTTCCACTTCGTGCGGGTACTCCTCGCGGCTGTCCTGCTCTATTGGGATCAAAGGATCTTTCTCTTCTATGCCTTTACTCTATTGTTGGCCGGACTCGAAAGCCTCGACCGTCTTCGGGCCATAGTGCGCGTCTTCCAAAGTCAGAACACGGTGAAGCTGGCTGTCATGCTGGAGAAGATGCAGATCCCACTTGCGGCACTCGAAGGAATGGCGGAACAGGCAAGGACCGAGATGTCCGCCGAGGAGTGGAAGTCCTTCGAAGATGACGTGGTGCTTGCGACAAGACAATGAAGGTGTGTGTTGGCAGGTGCAGTAGCGGCTACGGATGGAGCTTCGGAGCGTCCGCTCACTGCAGGAGGAAGGAAGCATGACCAAACTTCGCGCAACCAGGGGCACGGTGGCAGTGGTGCTATGCCTCGGGCTCACGGGCTGCGGTGGCTCGGACCGGAGTTCGCCGCAATCGCCGACGCGGGCCGCGACGCCGGCTCCTCAAGCAGTGACGGCCGGCACCACCTTGAGCGTCGTTTCAGGGGAAGACTACGGCCCCGTGGACGGGGCGACCGTCATCCTGCACGGGCGCGAGTACACCACTGACGGCGCGGGCCACGTCGTGCTCGCAGAGGATGTCCCTTATGGAGGCTTCGTTGGCATCGTCGCTACGGGCTTTCTCGGCCGTCAGACGGTCGTCAGCCCGGACGGAAACACCCGGTTCGTCCTCTGGCCCCGCGAAACGGCCAACGGGATGAGCGAGGAGTTCACAGCACAACTCGTCTACACGTTCGGCTGGAGCGAGGAGCCCGAACACGGGACGAGCTCACTGGAGCGAATCCCGGAGGGGATGACCCAGGTGTTCGTCTGGATCTCCGAGGAGATCTTGCAGGACGACCGCGCTGCCCGTGTCCACGAGTCTGCAATCGACGAGATGAACGCGGCTCTCGAAGGGCGTGCGATCTACATCCTCACCGCGACGCAACCCACGGGGGGCGTCACCTTCGAGGTCGGTCTCGACCCGGGGGGCTCGTGTGCGCCCAACGTTCTCGGGTACTTCAGCGCGAATGGAAACGCGCGGGGAGAGATCACGGGGGGCGAGATCGGGTACTGCGGTCTCGACGCGGCGAGACTGTCGATCGTCGTGACTCACGAGCTGGGTCACTCCATCGGACTCCAGCACACGTACGCCTGGGAGGAGCTCATGAGCCGGTACTTCTCGCGCTACTCGATCAACGGCTTTAGCGAGCGCGAAGCCCTCGCTATGAGGCTGCTCTTCGAACGCCCGGCTGGAAACCGCTTCCCTGACACCGACCGCGAGGTCAGCGCGGCCTCGGCTGGCGTCCACACGACTGTCTGTTACTGAATCGGGCGGTTCCTTATGGATAAAGGGAAAAGTAGAAGCCCAAAAAAAGATTCCCGAAAGGTGCCCATTTTCGCCTGCTAAACGGGATCTAGGTGTCAAGACGTAAGAGACAATGGTTAAGGAGGTGCCCAGAGCGGCCCTCGACTCGACCGCGTAGAAGAAGGCCGATTCGCTAGACAACCTAGCGTACCCTCGGCGCACCCCCACTGAACGCCGTCCTCGTACTCCTCTAGCTCGCATCTTAGGGGGCCACAACAGCGCCTGGGCGCTGCAAGCAAAACCGATTAAGACACAGAAGGAGAATGTTGACATGCAGGACAACGAACTTGGACGTATAACACCGGAGGAGCGAGCCGCAGAACTCACACTCCGATTCTCAGCCTTCCAACCCCCGTACAACTTCACACACGGAGCGGACCGGTGACCGGGGTAGGTGTACTCGGGCTGGTATGCGCCGTTGGCGGGAGCAGGGTCCATCCGCACTGCTTCGTGCCCGGTTCCACACGGACAGCTAGCCACAACGCGATTCCATCTAGCGAACGCGCTCGAACGTCAGCGTCGTCACGTCGAGACCGAGACCCGAGGACTGCGGGTTCTTGTCGACGAGTTTCAACAGGACGACGTTCTCCCCTTCGACGAACTCCATCTCCGCGAGCGGCATGGGGCCACTCTTCTCCCGCTGCGGCCGGTAGAGATCCACGACCGCCCCTTCTGCCTTCTCGTTATTGTAGATTTGGACGCTCGCCTGGTCCGGTCCGGCGATCGCCTCGATGCTCACGGCATAGGTTCCCGCTTCCGGCAGCTCGCACCGGAAGCCGATGCTGTGCAGTCCGAACATATCATCACCTTGCGCTCGCACCTTCAGGTAGCGCGTGTTCTCTCCGTCGAGTGCCTCCTGGATCTTCGTCACCGTCATGTTCTGGAACGAGAAGGAATCGACAGGAACGCTCCAGCCCGGTCGAAACACGATTCGATCCGGATCGCTGACGCGTCGCTGAGCGACCGGAAGAATCTCGAACGGCATTGTCGGACGCTCTTCGGAATAAAGGTACGTCACCGCGGCGTAGTCGGTCGCAAAGCTGTTCTCGGTTGGAGAGTGCTCGATCGTCAAAAGCGCGCTCTCTTCGTACGCATACGCATCGGTGAGCATGAAGCGGTAACCCGCGCTTCGCCCGAGCGGGTTTTTGTAATCGAGGCAGCCACTGAACGGAAGCGATACTCGTGAGATCCAACGCCCGGTAACGTTGTACCAGCCACCGTTGAAGAAATCTTCTGATCCGGTGCCGTGAATCACGAGCTCGCCGTCGAGTGTCGCTTGATCGTCGCCCTCGAAGAAACCCGTTTGCGCCGGCTCGAATCCCTGAGCCTGTAGCACCGCGCCCACGATGTGACCGCGCCCTTCGGTGTCGATGAACGTGAACGGCTCGCCGACGGTGGTCGGATTCTCACGCCGCCATACCGCATAGAAACGACCCTCGTCCGACGCTCGGGGCACGTTCGTCCAGTCGATCTCACCGTGTACTTCGATGGCGCGTTCGGACGCGAGCTCGATCCGCGCCGAGCGATCAAACGGCATCGGCAGATACAGGTAATTCGTATCATCCGCGGTGCCCGCCACGATAGAACGCATGGCGGGGTTACCCCAGCTGTATCCGAAAAGATCGCCGCCCGGGCTTACCACAGCCGGTTCCGGATCGTCATCCCAGTACATACGCACGACAACGTCCCGCTCTTTGCCAGCAAACGCGGAAGCTGGTCCGAGACGCAGCCCGACAATCCGACCGGGCTCAGTGGTCTCGAACAACGTCACGGTTTCACCGGCACCGAGCGACAGCGAACGGCTCTCCGTTCGGACTGTCGATCCGGGGGGCGCGGTCAGGGCGCTGATGTTGTCGCCGGCCGAGCCGAACAGATCCGCGGCCGCCGCGAGCTGCCCCCGGGCCTCGGGAGAGTCGTAGCCGTCAAAGGTCGTGACATCCGCGTCCTCCGGATAGATCGCGTAGTTGATTTGGTAGAAGTGAATCGACTCGGCACGCGCCACGATCTTGATGGACTGCTCGAACGTAATCGGCAGGTAGCAGTAGAAGCCGCCCGCGCCGTAGCCGACGACAGGCGAGACGAACGGCTCCTGTTCGCCGGTGAAGAGCTGCCGAAACGGAATCTCGAGCCGCGGCTCCGCTTCGCCGTCAAAATAGAACGCGAACACGTCATCGGTCGGCGTCGGCGTCCAGATGCGGTAGATGGCGCCCGGCCCGTCGAGCTCGGCTAGCACGAGACCCTCGTCGTCTTTCCGGACAAAGGAATACGTACCCGAGAACCCGTCGTCATTGCCGCCGGTGCGGTCGTAGCTCGAGAACGACCCGACTCGGATGGAACGCTTGAACCGCGGTAGAAGGTCGAGACGGGTGAGCTCCGATAGCCCGATAGGGACGTCGTCGGTCTGGATAGCGACCGAAGACGGACCGCAAGCGAAGCAGCCCATCATGAAGACGGCACATCCGATCTTCGTCAACTTGTTCATGGGATGGGCACCCGCTCCTTCAGCTCTTCGAACCAAATCATGAATCGGTGGCCGTGAACTTTAGCCTGCTCGCTCTACGGCACAGGCGACTCGGCGATGATCTCGTCGTAGATGCGGCGCGCATGGTCGTAGGCCGCTTCGGCCGCGGTGCGATCCTCCTCGCGGATGAGCGGCTGCTTCATCGTCCAGCACTGATCGACGGCCAGGCGGCACCACTCGGCGCTCCGGCGGGAGGCGCGGATCGGCTCGCCGTCGACGAGGACGAAGATCGGGTTCGTGTGGGAGCTGCCCATGACGCGCAGCGCCGCCCAGCTCGAGCGCGCGATCGGCGCCTCGAACTCGACGTCAGTCCATTCGCCGTCGGCGACCACCTCGACGCGATCGACCACCTGACCGTTGACGATCAGCTCGACCGGAATCCGCCGGCTTGTCCCGATCCGCGATCGCTCGATGTGCCAGTAGGGCGGCTGGGTCAGAGGCCGCGCCGCGATCGCCGCCCCCACCTCGTCCTGCTCGGGCGGGAGGTAGGCCGTCACCCTGGCCGTGACCGTGGCGGCGCCGGCGCCCGTCAGCCGCACCTCGCTGCCGTTCGTGCCGACGCCGATGCCGTCCACGGCGAAGTCCATCAGGTGCGACCGCCCGTCCGACACGTAGCTGCGGCCGTTCTTGATGGCCTCGGCGAACGTCGTGAAGTTCAGCGGCCCGTCGATCTTCGCGTGGGTTCGCGTCATGCCGACGCGGTCATCGTAAATGCACGGAAAGTCGGTCTCGCCGCTGATGCGCGTCCGGAAGCCGGTGTTCAACGTGTGGTACCAGATGTTGAGCTCCCAGGGGATCGGCGTGTCGCCGGCCGAGATGAAGTCAACCGCGCCGTGCGTGACGGTCACCACGTACTCGTTGGCGCCGATGCCGTCGAACTTGGCCATGGTGTAGTTGGGCAGTTCGCTCGTCGGCGCCACCGGCTCGAGGCCCCAGCCGGAGTGCGCGTAGCCGACGATGCCATCCTGCGATTGCCCCCACTGGAGGACCGGCAGCGTCCAGCTCGGCCACTCCTCGATCAGGCTGGTGCCCGGGTAGTCATCCTCGTCGAGCCGCAGCAGCACCAGATGGCCGGCGTGCGACGACGGGAAGCCGGACACCTCGACGTCGTAGCGCAGGACGTTGCGGTCGGTCGAAAGCACGTGCACCTCACCGTCGAAGAACTGCTTCTGGTGATACCAGCTCGGCCCCCAGTTGAGGACGGAGGTCACGTTGAGGTCCTCGCCAAGCGCCTGCCGCCACATGTGCTCCGGATCGACCCCCTCCTCCGGGCTCTCGTAGTGGCTGCACCCGGCGGCGTGGACGTGGTGGTCGCCGCTGTGCCAGCCCAAGCTGGACAGATCGGCCCAGCGCCGGAGCTGGAACGACTCCTCCATCGCCTCGACCCCTTCGGGCACCGTGATTCGCTTCCTTTGCGGCAGGTACTCCGGACCGCGGGTGTAAGTGACGTCGTAGGTGCCGGGCGGCAGCGCGACGTACTCGCCGTCGCTGCGGTACACCTGCGCGTGAAAATAGAAATCGGGGAACGTGTCGGTCATCGCCGATCGGCGCGACGGCAGCGGGTAGACGCCGACCAGCCGGCTTGGCGCCGGGGGCGTCGGCGCGCCTTCCTCCAGGGCGCGGCGCCGCGCGAACGCCATGCGGTAGTCCTCGGGCCACGCCTCTGGATCGTCCACCAACCGCTCCACCCCATCCGTGATCACGAACGACGCCATCGTCGGCGTGCCGTCGTGATCCGTGACGCGGAAGACGACCTGCACCGACGGCTGGCAGTCGAACAGCACGTCTATCGCGTTCCGGAAGCCGAGGTCCTGCGTCCCCTGGCCGACGTGGAAGCCGATGCGCGCTTCGCGCTGGCCGGCCGTCTTCGAGTTGATCTGGAGGATGGCGTATTCGAGCGGGAGTCCTGACAGGTTCGGCAGCATCGGCCGGCGGCGGTACATCACCAGCTCGAGGAAGCGGTTGGCGAGCTGGCCCGGCGTGATGCGCGTGTCGTCCCCCGCCGTCGGCGCGCCGGTCGATAGGAACAGCACGGGCTCGGCGTTCGGGCTCTCCACCTCCAGCGGGCCGCGCACGGCGCCCTGGTTGTGCACCTTGACGAGCGTCGCCTTCCAGCCGTGCTGCACGATCTCGGCCGGCGCCGGGCCGCGCACCACGCTGACGCGGGCTTCCGGATTGATCTGCACCATGGCCAGGGCGTACTGGTCGAAGATCTGCTGGATCTCCTCGACCACCGCCTCGGTCGGCGCGGCGTCGCGCAGCTCGTCCAGCCGGCGCGCCTCGCCCGCCGGGAGCTCACTCCCCAGGAACTCGAGCGCCTCGACCAGACGCATAGCCTGCGCGATGAACGGCTGCGGCTCGACGTTCGTGACGATCGGCAGCGTCTGCGCGCGGGCCAGCGTCGTGGCTCCGACGATCAGCGCGAGTGTGAAGGAAGTCATTCTCGTCATAGCAGGGTCTCCTACTCGTTGGTCGGGGCCATTGATACCACAAGCGGTTTGCCTTCCAAACCTCGCGTCCTGTCGCTGACGCTCGGAGCTATAATCAAGTCATCAGCACCCGAGCTCCTGACTTCTAACTTCTAGCTCCTAAGTCGGGCACCGGCGTCACCGGAACGTTGGAGTTCGAAGGACAGCCGGTGGCGCAGGTCGGGGGTGCCCTCGACGGTCCCCAACCCTGCTGAGTGGTAGCCACAACGCAACGTTGGACGCGGTCGCCAGCCAAGGTCTCTTCGAGGCGAACCGCCGCTAGCCGGCGAAAGCGGATAAGATCCGCCCGATGAAGCGCCGAGCAATCTTCCTCTGGCTTCTGCCGGGACTCACCTCCTCCGCGGCTTGGAGCGAGCGCCTCCCGCTGGCACCGGAGCTCACCGCCTACGTGAAGGCGATCGATTGTGGCCCTCTCGGCGATGCGCTGCCCCGGGTGACGGTTACGGCCCGGGCACCGGGGTTGGTTCACTACGAGATCGATTTCGAGCTCGCCGAGCCTCTGCTCCAAGACGACTGGAGGCTCCAGATCGAGCCTGCCTTTGCGCCCAGCTTTCACTGGGCACCGCATCTCACCCCGACCAGCGACCACATCATTGATCAGCACAGCTTCCGCTCTCCGGCACTCATCTTCGCCTCGTCGGAGAAGGTCCTCCGATTGATCCCCGATCTCGATGTGCTCCTGGAAGAACCACCGGTGCGCTGGTATCTGGACCTCGACGCCGAGGCCGACCAGATGACCCTGGGAATGAGTGACTACGACGTGCGAGAGCACGTGCTCTACGTCCGAAAGCCCGGTGCCCGTTACCCGGCCGGACAGCTGCGGGTGGGCTTCTTCTTGATGGTCTCCCACGACGGGGCCTCCGTCCGAAATCCCTTTCGCTCCGTGCTCTCGTTTCTCTGGAACGGCTGGGGGCGCAAGCTCTTCGAGAGCGGCGAACCTCTGCCTCCGGATCTCATGCCCTACGTGGAACACACCTACCGGTGGGCGTTCGAGGGTTGGCGGGAGTCCGTCTGGCAGGAGTTCCAGATCGAGGGTAAAAGGGTGGGGGCACCGGTCTTCATCGTCAACCAGACGCAGAGCCCCAACTACCCCGGCGAGATCGACGAGAGAGAATTCCGCTCGATCTGGAACCAGGCCTGGTTCAGTTCGCTGCGCTCCGCCTCGGGGCTCTTCCGATATGCGCGTCGCCGGGACAGCGGGGAGCTTCGAAAAAGGGCGCTGCTCACCAAAGAGCTGGCGCTCTCCGCCCCGATGAACGAGGGATTCTTCCCGTCGGTCATCGCCACCGAGATGGAGCTCGTGGAGCGAGACGGCGAAACCTACAACCGCTCCCGCGGATGGGAAACGGCCTTCTGGGGCAATTCGGACCGCAACCCGATCAACCGTCCGCCCGCGGCCCGAGGCAATCCCGACGTTCGCATCGCCCCCTACCACGTGCTCGACATGAGCTTTACCGCCCTTCTCATGCTGCGCTGGCACCAGGAGCTCGAGGAAGATGAGAGGCTCGTTTCCTATGCTCAGAAGTATGGCGACAGCCTCCTCCGGCTACAGCGGGCGGATGGCTTCTTCCCCGCATGGCTCGATAGGAGCTCACTCGAGCCGATTCCGATCCTCGAGGACTCCGCCGAGAGCTCGATGTCCGTAACCCTCCTGCTCGAGCTCGCGAGGGTAACCGGCAACGAGAGCTACCGCAACGCTGCGCTTCAAGCGATCGCGGCCGTCGAACGAGACATCATACCGGCCGGGCGCTGGGAGGACTTCGAAACCTACTGGTCCTGCTCCCGCTACGGGGACGAGCACCTCATCGGCAGGAAGGTCGCCCGAAACGACATGTATAAGCAGAACAACTTTTCGATGTTCTGGACCGCCGAGGCCCTGCTCGAGAGCTATCGGGCAACGGGTGACGATCGCTACCTGCGGCAGGGGCAGAGGGTGCTGGACGAGCTGCTCATGACCCAGGCCTCCTGGCAACCTCCCTACATCCATGTCAGTGCCCTGGGCGGTTTCGGGGTGATGAACGCCGATGGCGAGTGGAACGATTCGCGCGAGAGCTTGTTCTCGGAAGTCATCCTCCGCTACGGCCAGGAGCTCGACCTGGAAGAGTACCTGCAGCGCGGGCTCGCTGCCATCCGCTCGGCCTTCGTCATGATGTATGCGCCGGAGAATCCGCGGACCAAGGAGCAATGGGAGAAACGACATCCCTTCTTCGGCCCGGAGGACTTCGGCTTCACCATGGAGAACTACGGGCACGGGGGTAAGACCAGCCCCGAGGGCATGGGTATGGGCGTTTTCACCATCTATGACTGGGGAAACGGCGCCGCCGCGGAAGCCTACAATCGGTTGCTCGATCATTTCGGTGCGGAGATCCTGTCGAGAAACAAGTAACCGAGAAAAACGTCTTGACAAGCGGCCCAGTCTCCTCTTTGCAGACCGGCCGAAAAGACGCTCGGAAACAGCCTACGCGCGTGCGGCTACGAATCGCAGAAGCGGGAGGCGATGATCGGGTGCAACGTAATACAGCAAGGCTTACTCACGCAGCGCAATGGTTCCCAGATACCCCGAGGGCTGAGTGATGCAGTGGAAGGCGGGTCTACGTCGTGTCTTCGTTGTGGTCTCTATCGCTATTGGTCTCTGGATTACTGGTCAAGTGCAGTCGGTCAATGGACCCATGGACTTGAACTGTACCGGCCAACTCTCCGATGCCTACTCAGAGGGCAGCATCGACATGGAAGCCTTCAAGATGGAAGCCTTCAAGCAACGCATTATGGACTGCAGAACGCTTGGGGACCTTAGTCAAGCACTTCTCTTTGGCTTAGGCGCTAGTGTGGTTGCGTTCTTGCTCATGGAGTTCTTCCGCTTCATTGGTGCGTGGCTGATCCGAGGGTTTCAGACGGACATCAACCATCCCATATGCCTGTCCTACGTGGACTCTGCACCCTTGATGGACGATGTAGGCTCCCTCGCGGACTTTATGGCAGGCCGGAGATAGGTCGGCACGGAACCCCACGGAACCCCGGGACCCTTGAAGTCACACCCCTCCCCGTAAGTCACTGAGGGGTGGTGCGCCCGGCCTGACTCGAACAGGCAACCTGCGGCTTCGAAGGCCGACGCTCTATCCAATTGAGCTACGGGCGCGGAGGGCGAGGCGGCGGTGAGCCGCCCCCATCAAGGTGATTGTACTTGGACCAAGATGTGAAGATTGAGCATGCCCCCGATAACTCCCTGTCATGCCACAAAAAAGTAGTCGCCAAGGGGGGGGCTGTACTACTATCGATTCTTGTGACTGGCGCAGACTCGGAGGATGTCCGGGACATCGCCGACACCGCGGGGGCCTTCACCACTGGGGCACAGGACGGGTCCAGACGGAGCCCCCGGGTCAGCACCCAATGAACAGCCGGAGAGTCGCGATCGTCGCTGGATGCCGGACGCCCTTTGCTCGCTCGGGCACCGTGTATCGCGACCTCACCGCCCTCGACCTCGCCAGGGCCAGCGTCCGTGAACTCCTCGACCGGACCGAGGTCGACCTCGACAGCATCGACACCGTGGTGATGGGGCAGGTGGTCCCTTCGCTGAAGGCGCCGAACCTCGGTCGGGAGACCGCGCTCAGGGCCGGGCTGCCAAAGTCGGTGCCCGCCTCCACCGTGAACAGGGCTTGCGCGTCGGCCAATCAGGCCGTCGCCGACGTGGCGAGCGCCATTCGGATCGGCCACGCGGACGTCGGGATCGCCGGGGGAGCGGAGAGCCTCTCGGACGTGCCGATCCTCCACAGCAAGCGCATGGCCCGGATCCTGATCGAAGCCCAGAAGGCAAAGACGTTGAGCGCGAAGCTCGGGGCGCTGACGAAGATTCGCCCACGCGACCTCGTCCCGGAGGCGCCGGCCATTGCCGAGCCCTCCACCGGGCTCACCATGGGGCAGTCCGCCGAGAAGATGGCGAAGGAAAACGGGATCAGCCGCCAGGAGCAGGACGAAATCGCTCTGGCCTCTCACCGAAACGGTTGGGCGGCGACCGAGGACGGCCGCTTGCCCGCGGAGATGTGCACCGTGTTCGTGCCGCCGCGATACGACACCGCGGTGACCTCCGACAACCTGATCCGCAAGGACACGTCGCTGGAGGCGCTGGGGTCGCTTCGGCCGGCCTTCGACCGGCGCTACGGGACGGTCACCGCCGGGAACTCCTCTCCCCTCACGGACGGTGCGGCCGCGGTGCTCCTGATGGCGGAGGAGAAGGCCAGGGCCGACGGGTATGAGCCTCTGGCCTACATCAGGGAGTGGGCCGTCGCGGCCGTCGACCCGGGCGGGCAGCTCCTGATGGGGCCGGGCATTGCCGTGCCGAAGGTCCTCGAGCGGGCGGGGCTTCAACTGAGCGACATCGACGTGATCGAGATGCACGAGGCCTTCGCCGCTCAGGTCGCATCCAACATCCAGGCCCTCGAGTCCGAGACGTGGGCGCGGGACGTCCTGGGTCGGTCGACTCCCGTGGGCCGCGTCGACCGCGACAAGCTCAACCGGGGCGGTGGATCCATCGCCCTGGGTCATCCCTTCGGTGCAACCGGGGCCCGGATCACCACGACCCTCGCCAACGAGATGGCGCGCTCGCATGCCCGGTTCGGCCTGCTCTCGGTCTGTGCCCAGGGTGGAATGGGCTTTGCAATGGTATTGGAGCGATGACCGGGGCGGACCAGAAAGCGTTCACACGCCTTGACGACCAGGGGGTCCTCGTCCTGACCCTGGACGTCCCCGGCGAGAAGGTCAACACGCTGGGTCGAGGAATGATCGGGGAGTTCGAGGCGATCCTGGACGAGGTCGCGAAGGACGACGCCGTAAAAGCCGTGGTGATTCAAAGCGGGAAGCCCGACAACTTCATCGCCGGGGCGGACATCAAGGACTTCACGCGCATCTCCTCGGCCGAGGAGGGCGAGGCCCTCTCCCGCGGCGGGCACGCAATCTTTGACAAGCTGGAGCAGTTGAGGATCCCCGTGGTCGCCGCCATTCACGGCAGCTGTCTCGGCGGGGGGACGGAGCTGTCCCTCGCGTGCCGCTACCGCGTGGCCTCGGATGACCGCAAGACGAGCATCGGCCTGCCCGAGGTGATGCTCGGGATCATCCCGGGGGCGGGAGGCTCGAACCGGCTGCCCAGGCTCGTCGGGCTCGTGCGGTCTCTCGACATGATCCTCACCGGCCGTGCGCTCCGCCCCAGGCGCGCGCTCAAGGCCGGTGTGGTCGACGAGGTGTGCCCTCGGCCGATTCTCCTCGAGGTCGCCACCCGTGCCGCCCGCGGGCTCGCCGAGGGACGGGTCAAGCCACGTCGAGTCGGGATCTTGTTCAAGGAGCGGCTGCTCAGGCCGGTCATCTTCAGGAAGGCGCGTGCTTCTGTCTTGAAGAAAACGGGCGGTCACTATCCGGCGCCCCTCGAGGCCATCGACGTCATACGCAGAGCCACGGCTACGACCCTCGCCCAGGGGCTGAAGATCGAGGCGAAGGCGTTCGGGCGCCTGGCGGTGGGCGACGTCTCGCGGGCGCTCGTGTCCGTCTTCTTCGCCACGCAGGAGATCAAGAAAGACGCCGGATATCCGAAGGGGACACGCGCCCGGGACGTGACGAAGCTCGGCGTCCTGGGGGCCGGGCTCATGGGGGCGGGAATCGCCGGCGCCGCCTCCAACGTGGGCGTCCCGGTTCGGATGAAGGACGCCACGAACGAGGGCCTCGGTCGGGGGCTCCAGTACGTGCGCGACACGTTCGAGGCGCGCCGCAAGCGTCGGAGCCTCAGCCGACTCGAGGTGGCCGAGCGCCTCGATCGGATCTCGCCGACGCTGGACTACCGGGGCTTCGGGCGGAGCGACCTGGTCATCGAGGCGGTGTTCGAGGACCTGGAGCTCAAGCGTCGGGTCCTGGCCGAGACCGAGGCGGCCATCGGCGAGGAGTGCGTGTTCGCCAGCAACACCTCTTCGATCCCGATCGGGGAGATCGCCGAAGGGTGCCGGCGCCCGAGCCGCGTGCTCGGGATGCACTTCTTCTCGCCGGTGCACAAGATGCCACTCCTCGAGGTGATCACCACTTCCCGGACCGCGCCCGAGGCCCTGGCCACCGCCGTGGGCTTCGGCCGACGCCTCGGCAAGCACGTCATCGTCGTCGGGGACGGACCGGGCTTCTACACGACCCGGGCCCTCAGCCCGTATCTGAACGAAGCGATCTGGCTGCTGATGGAAGGAGCCAGGGTCGAGGACGTGGATGGGGCGATGAAGGCCTTCGGCTTTCCCGTGGGTCCGGTGACGCTCCTGGACGAGGTCGGCGTCGACGTGGCGGCGAAGATCGGGAAGGTGCTGGTCCGCCACTTCGGCGAGCGGATGGCGCTGCCTGCGGCCGCGAGCAGAATGGTGGAGGACGGTCGCCTCGGGCGAAAGAGCAAGAAGGGGTTCTACACCTACGACGGCAGGAAGAAGCGAGTCGACGCCACGGTGTACTCGCTGCTGCCGAGTGGTTCGACCCGACGCTCGGTGCTCAGGCAGGAGATGCAGGATCGTCTGGTGTTCGCGTTCCTCAACGAGTCGGCGCACTGCCTGCAGGACGCCGTCCTCCGCTCGCCCCGGGACGGCGACGTCGGCGCCATCTTTGGCCTGGGCTTTCCACCTTTCCTGGGCGGGCCCTTCCGCCACATGGATCGGATGGGCGCGGGCGCGGTGGTGAGCCAGCTCGAGAAGCTCCAGGAGTCCCACGGCGTGCGGTTCGAGCCGGCCCCCATCCTGAGGGACATAGCCCGGGAGGGACGGAGCTTCCATGGCACGTAACGGCTCCATCCTGGCCCCGACCCGTCGTGCCACCGACTTCGTGGTGCGCCGGCGGTTCCAGGGGATCATCGGGAAGCGCCGAACCAACGAGATCCTGCCGCTTCTGAGCGAGGCCAACGCGGCCTATATGGGACTGAAGCTCGCGGCGCCGACCATACGCGGCAAGGGCGCCAACATCTTCACCCAGTGGGTGGGCGACCCCGACGCGCTCGGCAGCGCGATCCTCCTGAGGGCCGTCCTCCTGGAGCTCGGGGCCAGGGAGGCCCGGATCCTCACCGGGAGCCTCGGCCACCCTCAGAACTACAAGCTCGTGGAGCTCGCCCACCTCACCCTCCACAGCCCCAACGCCGGCCGCATCCGGGGTGGGCTGCAGTGCATGGTCGACACGTCTCCGCCCCTCGGCATGACGAACACGACCGGCGTCGACCCGGTCTCGGACTACTTCTTCGTCGCCGACCACCACGCCGAGCCCGAGGACATCGAGGAAAACTGTCGCCTCAGGAACGTCAAGCGGGTGCTGTTGCCCTTCGTGGGGCTGGAGGTGGGATCGACGTCGGCGTTCATGGCAGTGGTCGCCGCCGCCTTCGACGTCCTGGAGACGCTCACCCCGGCCGAGCGCGCCGCCGCGGCGCTGGGCATCTACACGGACACGAGCGCACTGCTGCACGGGGCGACTTCCCTAGACTTCAAGATGTTCGAGCTGCTCACCCGGCACGAGGAGACCCGGGCGATCCTCGACGAGCTTCGCGACTACCGGGTGCCGCCGGAGTGGCACCTCTATCGTGCTGCCGCGTTCCGGAACCAGGAGATCACGGGTGCCATTCGAGTCGCGCCCGTGGGCTTCATCCGCGACGAGCACCGGGATGTCCTGGCGGAAGTCGCGAGCGAGCTGCTGCGAGTCGAGAAAACCTCGATCGGGGTGGCCATCGGTGTCACGACCCGGGGCGTCGAGGTGTCGTTTCGAGCCGACAGCCGGCTGCTGGAGCAGGACCATCAGCGCATCGTGCGGGTCATCGACTACCTTCTGGCCACGGCGTTTCCGGGCGTCTCGGGCTTCAAACACGATCGCCACCCGCCCCACCGGGTGGAGGGCGGCGCCTGCATGCCGCTCATCCCGGAGCAGCGGACCGAGTGGCACCTCGACGGCCGCTCCAAGGTCGCCGGGAACGGTCCCATCCTGGCCCACTGCAAGGAGCTGGCGCGGATGATCGTGGCCGCGCTCCACGACCTCGAGGCCCTTCAGCCCGAGGAGATGGAGGGCCTGCTGAGCGCGGTGGGCGCCCGGAAGGCGATCCCGATGGACGACCGGCCCAGGAGGCGCCGCAAGCGACCGGCGAACGGCCGCTCGCCGAAGCGGTCGGACTGACCCTCTCGGATCAGTGGTCGAAGAGGTGATCGAAGCCGAGCACGTCCAGCCGGGCGATGGCCGGGATGACGGCTGAGCACTCCCGGGCGAGCTCGCCCCACCCCTCTCGCTCCAGCATTCCCTGGAGCTTGTCCATTAGGGGGAGCAGGAGCGTCACGTCGGAGATGGCGTAGCGCACCTGCTCGGGGGTGAGCTTCGGGCTCGACCAGTCGGTGTGCCGCGCCGCCTTGTCGAGCTCGACGTCCAGGAGCTCGAGAAGGTTGTCCTTCAGCCCGTGTCGGTCGGTGTAGGTCCGGGCGAGCTTGCTGGCGGTGCGCGTGCAAAAAAGAGACGACACCGCGATGCCGAGCCAGTAGCTGAGGGCGGCGACGTCGAAGCGGGCGAAGTGGAACACCTTCACGACGCCCGGGTCCTCCATCAGCTGCTTGAGGCGCGGCGCCCGCTCGGCCAGGGGCCGGCCCGGGTCGAGGCTCTGGCGAGGGACCTGAACGATGGCGGCGCGCATGTCCCGGTTGCACAGCTGGACGAGGCAAAGCCGATCGCGTCGGGTCTCGAGCCCCATGGTCTCGGTGTCCACGGCGAGATCTGCGCTCTTCAGATAAGCCTGGAGAAGCTCCTCGCTCAGATCGCCTTTCAGAATCTCGGGGGTGACGTCGGGGGCGCGCTGGGGCATGGTGTTCCTCGGACTCTCTCGCGGCGATCCTACCATCCCACGGGCGGCGAGCCGTTCCCGATGGGGCTGCCCGGAGGCGTGGCGAGCGGGGGCGGGGGAGTGACGGCGGGCTCGGTTCGGTGCTCCCAGCGTCGGATGTCGGCGGCGGCGAGCGCCTCGAAGGCGCTGGCCTGCGAGAGGCTCTCCAACCGCCCGGCGAGCCAGAGGAGCCGTTCGGCCAGCACGGCCCGCACCTGGGCCGACGGGTGAGTGGAGGCCTGCTCCAGGAGGCGGTCGAGGGTCGTGCGCTGGACGGCGCGGAGGATCTCCGTGCGGTAGACGTCCCCCGGGAAGGGCGCATCCCACGTCGCGCCGATGAGGCGGTCGGTCACCTCTGCAACGTCCGGTGTGTCGTACCGGCTGCCGAAGTCCTGAAGGCGCGCCAGGCGTGCGGGATGGAGGAGGGCTCGGAGAGTGAAGTCTGAGCCGATCTCCGCGACCGCGAGCGAGTCGAAGAAGCGTCCGGTCCGCCCGGGGAAGTCCTCGAGGTCGGGCGCGGTGGGAGGCCGCGGGGGGAGGAGCGCCAGGACGCTCTCCGGCAGGATGAGGAAGTCGACGGACAGGGTCTCGAGGGCCAGGTCCAGGGCCCGCCGCTGCGCCTTCCCGGGAACGATGCGGAGGGGGACCTGGCCGTCGCCGCGTACAGCGTAGGTGAAGTCGGCGCCTCCCAGGCTCTGCAGAGCCGCCGCGAGCTGGTAGCGATGATGCAGGTAGAGCGGCACGAGCACGCCCTCGAGATCGGCCAGGAGCTCCCCGGGGCGGACGGCCGCTTCGCCGAAGCGCTCGAGGCCGAGCCGGCGCACCTCCAGGACAGTCGAGAGCTCTTCGACGAGGTCGCTTCCGTTGTCCCAGACGGAGGCGTACCGGTGTCCGGCGCCGACGAAGGCGTTGTCGACATGATCCATGAAGCGGAGGCCGTCCCGAAGGCTCTCCTCGACGATGGCTTCGAGGGCGGCCTTCTCGCCCGTGCCCGGTGCGAAGTCGCCGTAGAGCCAGCGAACTGCCAGCTCGTCGTACACGCCGATCCCCTGGGCGTAGGCGTCGGAGAGGTCGATCTCGCCGTTTGTGATCTTCACCAGGGGCGCGGGGTAGTCCATGACCGAGGCCCGTCCCCCGTACGTGCTCGCGATGTAGTTGTGGGGGAAGCCGAGTGTGTGGCCCACCTCGTGGGCCGCGAGCTGGCGCACGCGCGCCAGCGCCATCTCCACCGAATCGGCGCCGGTGGCCTGGGCGAGGTACCCGAACGAAGGTCCTGCCGAGAAGCCACACGCGGAAGTCGGGGATGCGTGCGGGGGGACGAGACCTCGAGCGATCAGCCCGTCCTGACGGAGGCGCAGGCTGCCGAGGTTGACGTTACCCTTCAGGATCTCGCCGGTGCGAGGATCCACGACGGAGTAGCCGTAGGACCACCCCCGGGTGGAGCGGTGCGTCCAGTGGATGACGTTGTAGCGGAGGTCCATGGGGTCGGCGCCGACCGGGAGCATCTCCACGCGGAAGGCATCGATGTAGCCCGCGGCCTCGAAGGCCTGGTTCCACCACGCCGTACCGTCCAGGAGCGCCGACCGGATGGGCTCGGGCACTCCGCGGTCGAGGTAGTAGACGATGGGTTCGACTGGCTCCGAACGCGGCGCGGCCGGGTCCGCCTTCTCGAGACGGTGACGGACGGCCCACTGCACCTTCAGGCGGCTGTCGATCGGGCTCGCGTAGTCGGCGAACGTCAGGGAGAGTGTCCCGATCCGTGGGTCAACTTCGCGGGGAGAGTAGCCCCCGTCGGGAAGCTCGACGAAGGAGTGGTGCTGGCGGACGCTCACCGCTTCGGGGTTGGCGGCCACGGATCGGACGAGAGGCCCCGGCTCGGCGCTGGTGAAGGTGAGGAGCGTCTCGATCTCGGTGTTGCCGAGGAAGCTCCGCGTCCTGGGCAGGTGGATGACCGAGCGGGAAAGATCGAGGGCGAACTCGCCCTGCTTCGCCCGATCGATCCGCCGCGCCACCCCGTGGGTGTCACGGAGAAAGAAGCTCGTGGCGTCCACGAGGACTCGGCCGTCCTCCTCGGCCACGATCTCGAAGCCCCAGTAGATCGAAGGCGTGAACGCCTCTTCGACGGCCAGCACCTCGTCGGCGTTGGAGCTCAACGCCCGAAACCGATAGTTCTTCTCGCGGAGCAGAACCCGGGGCCCCACTCGCACGGCGCTCAGGAGGTGCGTCCCCCCGAGCTGCCCCCGGTCCAGGCCGATCGGGTTGCTGCCGAGCCCCGACGCCAGGGAGACCTGATACAGGAGGTCCTGTCCAAAGCGATCGATTTCCAGAAAGAGGTGGCCGCTCGCCTCGTCCCAGTAGAGGTCGAGGAACCCCTCCATGTGGGTCATCCCCTGGGTGTGCTCCCCAATGGGTGGGATCTCCTCGGCGGTCGAGGCAGAGAGGGCGGGCAGCGCCGCGATGAGGACGAGAATCCGTATGAGCCTGGTCATTGGAAAACCTCGGTCAGGGCGGGTAGTCTCTGCGAGGTTGACGGTCGGATCAAGTGGGGGCGCTGGTCCGCGACAGGCTGGAGATGGCTGACAAAGAGGAGCAGACGGGCCTGGTGCTGTGGGGAGGGGTGGAGCTCGACGTTTCGCTCCCGCAGCTCCCGCAGCTCCCGCAGCTCCCGCAGCTCCCGCAGCTGCAGCAGCACCGGTGTTCCAGGTGCCGGAAGCCCGCCACGTACGCGTCCCGCGATCTGGAGAAACAGGAGCGGGTGTTCCTGTGCGCACGTTGCGCCAGTGGGCGGGTGAGCGGCAAGGGTGTCGGCCGCCCGCGCCACAAGGCCGCCCGCGGCTAGAAAATGCCAGCGTATGGGGTGAGCGACGGGATTTGAACCCGCGACCTCCGCGGCCACAGCGCGGCGCTCTAACCAACTGAGCTACGCTCACCATCGACAGGCAAATTTGGCGCGCCTGAAGGGATTCGAACCCCTGACCAGCAGCTTAGAAGGCTGCCGCTCTATCCAGCTGAGCTACAGGCGCCCGACCACGCAGTCTAGCACGCCCCGTGCGGGTCTTCATTCCTCGCAGTCGACCTGCTTCCATCCCATGCGGACACTCGTGTTGCCGCAATACGCCTTGCCGACGCTCGCCGCGTTGTTGAGGTAGGCGAGGACGTCCTGGCAGCCCTCGTCCGGTCCCAGCGCCACCGAGCAAACGCCGGCGAAGCGGGGATTGGCGACACAACAGAGCCGAGGCTCCGAGCTCCGGGTGTCCTCCCGGTGGAGCGGCGCCGCAGAGGCCGCGATGGCCCCCACCGCCGCGACAGACGCGATGACGATCGTGGGCCAGGCTCGCTTCTTGAGCTTCATGGCTCGCCTCTCGAGTGACGTCCCGGACATCCGGGAACGATTGGAACGAGTGGTCGGGGAGGTGGGATTCGAACCCACGACCCCCGGCTCCCAAAGCCGGTGCGCTAGCCAGGCTGCGCTACTCCCCGTTTGCCGTCAGACCCCTCCATTGTAGCTGGGTGAACCGTCGCCGGCATCTGGTCGCGTCCACGCCGTGGCGTGAGGTAGGATAGCCGGTCGCGAAGGAGTCCGATGGCCACGAGTCCCCACGGGGATCCAGAGGAGAACCGTACCGACGAGATCCTGGAGGCCATGGCCGCGACGGTCTTTGCGATTCCCCGGTTCGAGATAGGGCGCGGCGACATGCAGTGCTACGGCATCCCAAACGGAAAGTGCGCGTGCTGCGGTGGGTCCGCCAGCCGCTCCGTCTACCACCTGGAGCGGCGAGAGCGCACGCTGCTTTGTGGAGTCTGTCGCCGCTAGTCTCCCGTGCTCAGCCCCCCCCTGAAAGCGCCGGCATGCTGACGATCTCATGAGCGCAGATCTCCTTCTTGCCAGCCAGAACCCCGGCAAGCTGAACGAGATGAAGCAGCTCGTCGAGGGACTGCCCTTCCGCGTCGTTGGGCCGAGGGAGATCGGGATCCTGGAAGCCCCGAGAGAGACGGGGACCACGTTTCTCGAGAACGCGTCTCTCAAGGCGCTCTACTATGCTGGCCGCTCGGGCCTGCTGAGCGTGGCGGACGACTCGGGTCTGTCGGTCGATGCCCTCGACGGGGGGCCCGGGCTCTACTCGAGCCGGTTTGGGGGGGAGGGGGCGACCGATGGAGACCGCAACAGGCTGCTCCTCGAGAAGCTGACGGGCGTCCCCGAGGAGCGACGTGGGGCCCACTTCACCAGCGCCGTGGTGGTGGCCCGGGGCGGCACGACCCTCTTCCAGGCACAGGAGACGGTCGACGGCTTGATTGCCGAGACGCCCCACGGCACCAGCGGCTTCGGGTACGACCCACTCTTCTTCTATCCACCCTTTGACAAGACGTTCGGTGGGGTGCCCCGGGAAGACAAGGACAGGGTCAGCCACCGGGGCAAGGCGTTCGCTCGCTTGCGGGTCTTCCTCTCGGTGCTGGCCCAGTAAGCTTCAGCCCTTCTTCGGCTCGAAGCCGCCGAGCGTCTTCTTCTGCAGACCCACCAAGTCGCAGATTCCCTTGTCGGCCGCGGCCATGAGCTCGGCCATCTCGTCGTCGGTGAAGGGCTGGCCTTCGGCGGTCCCCTGAATCTCGACGAAGCGGCCGTCGCCGGTCTTGACGACGTTCATGTCGACCTGGGCGTCCGAGTCTTCCTCGTACTTGAGATCGAGGAGGACGCTGTCCTTCACCTTGCCGACGGAGACGGCGGCCACGTAGTCGCTCACCGGAAGCGCGGAGAAAAGGCCCTTCTTGCGGAGCGCCTGCAGCCCCTCCACCAGCGCCACGAAGGCCCCGGTGATGGAGGCACACCGCGTTCCGCCGTCGGCCTGGATGACGTCGCAGTCGACCCACACCGTTCGCTCGCCCAGGGCCTTCATGTCCACCACCGCTCGAAGGGACCGGCCGATGAGCCGCTGGATCTCCTGGGTGCGGCCGGACTGCTTTCCGCGAGACGCCTCACGCTGGGAGCGCGTGCTGGTGGCCCGGGGCAGCATGCCGTACTCCGCGGTCACCCAGCCCTCGCCCTTTCCCCGGAGAAACACCGGCACTCGCTCCTCGAAGCTCACCGCGCACAGGACACGGGTGTCTCCCATCTCGATCAGGCAGGACCCCTCGGCGTACTTGAGGTAGCCGGTCGTGAGCGTGACGGAGCGGAGCTGGTCGGCCTTGCGGCCGTCGAGGCGGACGCTGGGATCGCGCTCGAGGACGGCGGGGTCGATCTTCGGTTTGAAATCACCCATGCGGAAGCTCAAGGTCGCGCACCTCCGTTGGCCGGCGCCGGCGTGGGGCCGAGCCCGTACAGCCGACGATACTCCTCGCGGTTGGCCAGGACGATTCGCACGTAGAAGCGGGTCTCGGTGAAGGGGATCGTCTCGATGAACTCCTCCTCCGGGAGGCCGGGCTTCTGTCGTGTCCACCTGGCGGCACGAGTCGGGCCGGCGTTGTAGCCCACCAGCACCTTGTCCACCGCGCCTTCGAAGCGGTCGCTGATCTGGCGCAGGTAGTATGTGCCGAAATCGAGGCTGGTTGTCGGGTCGTGGAGGAGCGAGGTGCGAAAGCGCATCCGCTTGGCGCGGGCGATGTCGCGCCCGGTGCTGGGCATGATCTGCATGAGTCCACGCGCTCCTGCGCGGCTCACCGCCCCGGCGTCGAACGTCGACTCCTGGAGAATGAGGGCCGCGACCAGCGAAGGGTCCAGCCCCTCGTCACTCGCCTGCTTCCGCAACTCGTCCTCGTAGCGAAGCGGGTAGAGGATCTGCCACACCTCGCGGGGGAGGTGATCGCCCGCGGCGCTCACCCAGTACGGGTACGCACGCTTCATGGCGGTGATCGCGGGACGGTAGCGTTCGCGGCTCCACTCGACCCAGGCCAGGGTCGCCCGGACCGTGGGAGAGTCGCCCATGCGAGCGAGCTCGGCGGCGGCCTCGTCGAAACGATCGATGAGCAGGAGCTCCCGAAGGCGGGCGTGCTTGCCTCCCGAACGATCACCCTCGGGCCGCTCCGGTGTCCCGGCCTGACCCTCCGGTGAGGGAGTGGGTGGAGGGACCGATGGCGGCCGAATGCCCAGGCGGGCGAGCTGCTGCCTCGCCCGGTGCCCGTGGTAGGAATGCTTGAAGCGGTAGACCGTCTCTTCGAGGAGCCAACGGGATCGTTCCTGCCGGCCCCGGGCCAGATGGGCACGAGCGGCCCAATAGAGGAGAGCGGGCGTTGCGGAGCCCGGAGGTCGAAGACGAGCCGTCCGTTCCCATGTGTAGGCCGCCTTGTCGAAACGCTTGGCTCGGAACTCGCCCCAACCGGTTCGCCACGCGGCACTCTCCGTGTACAGCCCGTCCGGGTACTCGTCGAGAAGCCGACGCCACCAGGGCAGCGCGTTGTCGTCGCGGGCATCCTTCTGGTAGAGGTTCGCCGCCCCGTAGAGAGCCCGTTGGGCCCACGGCGTTTCAGGGAAGGCGTCCGCCATGGCGCCGTAAGGGGTGACGTCCCGCCGGGCGCGGTCTCGGGCGATGAGAAAGGCGGCTTCGGCGGCCCTGGAGGAGTCGGCAGGTACACTGGAGAGGACCGAACGCCCCTCGGTTCGGCGACGCCGCGCCAGCAGCGCGCGTCCCAGGGCCAGGCGCGCCCGATCGACCTCGACGCCGGGAAGCGCCCGAAGGTCTACTCTCCGCAGGGTGTACAGCGCGTCTCCCGACCGCCTGGCCTCCAGGAGCAACTCGCCTTTGAGCAGCTGCCGCTCGGCGCGGCGGGCGTCCGTGAGAGGCCGCAGCTGGCGCATCAGGGTCCGGAGGAGGGGCTGGGCTTCGCGGGCGGCGTCGGTCGCCGGGTACTCCCGGTCAAGTTGGTCCAGTGCCTCGGCGGCCGCCACGAGCTTGTCCTGCTTGCGGCGCACCTTGCCGAGCTCGAGCAGCGCGGCGGCTGTCTCTCGCGGGCACCGCTCGACCGTCTCCTCCAGTGCGGTCGCAGCGCTTGTGAGGTCGTCGGCGGCAGCGAAGAGCTCCGCCGCTCGAGGCAGAGCGGTGCAGGCCACGACGCTCAGCGGCTCGTGTGCCGCTTCCCGGTAGGAGCGGGCCGCGAGGGTGGGTCGCTCGAGGGCCTCCTGTGCTCGCGCCACCGCGAGGAGCGCGTGGTCGAGGAGGGTCGTGGCCTGCACGTCCTCGTGGGTGAGCTGCGCGAGCGCGTCCTCGTATTGCTTGTCCTCCACCAAGAAGAGCCCCGCGGCCAGGCGCGCCAGGCCTGCGGTGGCCGTTCCGGTGTGCTGTGCCGCAACCTCGGCGAGGGGGCTCACACGCTCAATGGGCGCGCCGTGATCGACCGAGGCCCGAAGGGCACGCTCGGCCTCCGTGGCCGGGACTGCCTCGATACGCCACGCGGCTCCGTGGCTCTCGGCGGCTGCGACGAGGACGACACACCCGACGCTGAGGAGGCGGAGCAAGGGCCGGCGGGCCGGCGCTACTGCGCCCCGAGGGCGCTGGCGTCGCCGCCGCCCAGGATCCGCACGAGCTCGTCCTGGAAATAGTCCGTTGCGTCGCGGATGTCGGCGGCCCCGCGGTCGTTGTACATCTGACGGCCCCGCTCGACGTCTTCCTTGAGGCACTTGTAGATGTCCTTCGTCTTGCGCCCCTCGGCGACCTTCGCTTCGTTGTAGAGCTTGATCTCGCTCACAACCAGGCGGGCGAAGCGTCGGGCGTCGTCGTGGGCCTTCTGCTGCTCGGGCGTCATGGCGCGCACGGGCGGTACGACGGGTGCCGGAGCAGGCGCGGCGGTGGGCGGCGGTGCCGGGCTGACCACCGGCGGCGGGGGCTGCGGCTTGATCGTGCCGGTGCCGAACGTCACCGTCTGGGGCCCTTCACTGGCTGCCGGGGGAGCGGGTGCCGGCGGAGCCGAGGTCGGCGGTTGGGAGCGCAGCCCCGGGCTGGTGTTGCCGCTGCGAGCTGAGCTCAGCACGTCGATCACCTTCCCCGCAAAAGCCACGAGGATCTCGATGCCATCGGCCTTGACGGCGGGCATCTCTGACGCCAGGGTGTCGCAGTAGAGAATGGCCGCCACCTTGTCCCGGAGAATGAGGGGAACCACCAAGAAGCCGCCTGCGCCCCCGCCGAGGCACGCCAGCGCCTGTGCCGTCTCCGGCGACTGGCTGATGCGCCCTTTCTCGGCGCGCCGGGAGCCGTGTGCGATCTTGAAGACCGTGTCGGCGGTCATGGGGATGCTGATCGTCTTCACGATGTCCGGGTTCTCCATGCCCGTCCCGTACCAGCCCACTGCGTTTTGGGCCTTGACGATGAACATGGCGCCGCGCTCGACGAACTTGGTGACCTCGTTCACCAGGTGGGTGAGCACCTCGGAGAGGTTGGAGCCCTTCTCGATCGCCGCGATCGAGGTCTTGAGCGCCGAGTAGTCCGCCCCGGCTCCGTCTCCGTCTCCGGCTCCGGCTCCGCCGGACTTCTGCAGGACTTCCGCGATGGCTGCGCCGATCTGCGCCTCGTCGATCTTCTCGTCGTAACGCGCGACGTCCTCGCCCAGCTCATCGAGGGCACGGACGAGAGCGGCCTGCTGCCCCTGGATGGCCCGCTGGATCTCGACGACCCAGTTGGCCATCTGCTGGCTGACGAGCCCGGACGTGCGCGACTTCAGATCGTCTTCGAGCGCCATCACCACCTCAGGGGATATCCGGCAAGATACGGCAACAGGCCGACTTACGTCCGTGTGCATTATCCGGTACACGAACATGGGCTGTCAACGATTGGCGCCCTCCGGCTCCCCGGGCGACCTCGGCGCCCCGCGTGTCCTCTCCAGGGGGTCTGCCCGAGACGCGAGGTATGATCGACTCTTGGGGGGAACTCGGGGGACGCCAACAGGAGGAAGCCACATGCGTATCACCTCCGTGGTCGTACCCGCCGTCCTCATATTGGCGGCGCCCGTGAATGGCCAGGATTTCTGGGCCCATTGGGGCGACGGCAAGGCCGAGGTCAACGGATACCGTCTCACCCAACCCCGCTACGGAGCGAAGCGAAGCGGAACCGCGGTGTACGTCTTCGTCACCGAGGACTTCTCGGACAGCCTTCGCGTCAAGGCGGACAAAGGAGGGCACCCGGAAGGCGACGTGAAGCCAGTGATGAAGCTCAACGTCGTGCGGGACTTCAGCACCGGGATCTACGACTACAACGTCATGACGTCGACGTTTCTCCGGACGAAGCCCGGATGGCCCGTGTCCAAGGTGAGCTTCTCGAGCCAGGAGTGGTGCGGGCACGTCTGGCACCAGATCGTTCTCCGGGAGGGACGGGTCGACAGCGTCTCTCACTCCTACTTCGACGGTGAAGCGGATGGAGCCGAGACGCTGGAGATGCCTGCCGATGGCGTGTTCGAAGATGCGCTGCCGGTGATCCTGCGAGGCTGGAACGGCGCCTTCGTGGCGGAGGGGGAGAGCCGCACGGTCCCGTTCCTGCCGAGCCTCCTTCACGCGCGTCTGACGCACACCCCGCTCGAGTGGACGACGGCACGGATCAGTCGCGCTTCGGAGACCGAGTCGGTCTCGGGTCCCTCCGGGCGCTTCGAGGTGTCGATGCTCACGGTCGACGTCGAGGGTGGACGTACGCTCACGTTCGCGATCGAAGCCAGGCCACCGTATCGTGTCGTTCGGCAGACGGGCCCCGATGGCGAGGAGCTGGCCCTTCTTGGGTCGGCTCGACTGGCCTACTGGAAGCTCAACACCCCGGGGGCCGAGTCGTATCTGGAGCAGATCGGCCTCGGGGGTGACTGAAGGCCGCGTGCTAAACTGTAAGGCGTTAGGGGGCGTCACGGTTTCGACGAGAGCAGCGACCCCGAGAGGAGCAAGCCGAGCGTGCCTACCGACTCGTTAATCCGGTGGGAAAAACTCAACTGCCAACGACAATTTGGCACTGGCTGCCTAACTAAACCCTAGGCAACCCGCTCTGCCAGGGCCCCGCCCACGGGACTTGGACAGAGCGTCATAAAGGTGGGCTGGCTGGAAGCTCTCGGTCCGGGGGCGACCAGCGAGATCAATCGGACTAGTCTTCGCCGGTTTTGTCCAGCCTTCACGGCGGAGGCGAAACTCCAGGTTGGACTAAGCTTGTAGGGCCTCTCGCAGGCGCGTTTTCGGACGCGGGTTCGACTCCCGCCGCCTCCACCAACGGAAAGATGTAGAACCACCCTCCGGGGTGGTTTCCTCACCTCTGCGGCCCCCCCAAGGGGGCACCGCTCCCGGCGATGTGGGTGAAGACATCGTATCTGTGGACGTCCTCGGATCCGACGCTTGGGGTGGTGAACGGGGAGGACGGGTTTCCGGATCTGGCGATTGGGCGGCTTCCGGAGACGACGCTCGGGGAGGCGCACTCGCTCGTCCAGAAGGTGCTCGCGTGGGAGGACACGGCCCAGAGCCTCTCCGGCAAGGCCATCCTCGTAGCGGACAACCCCGACATTGCCGGGGACTTCGAGACGGACATTGCCGATATCCGCCAGAGCTTCCTGGGGAGCAGAGACACGCAGTCGATCCTCCTGAGGCAGCACGGTGCGAATACGCGGTCGGAAGTGCTTGGGGCTCTCGACCAGGGGGCGTCGATCCTGAGCTACGTGGGCCACGGGGGGCCGGCGGTGTGGGCCTCGGAGAACGTCCTCAATTCGTGGGATCCGCCGAAGCTGCTGGCGCAGTCGGAGCAGCCCTTGATGCTGACCTTCAACTGCCTCAACGGCTACTTCGTGGCGCCGAACTACGACTCGCTGGCGGAGGCCTTCATGAAGGCTGAAGGCAGAGGGACGATCGCGGCGTTCTCGCCCTCGGGGCTCTCACTGGACGGGCCGGCTCACCGGTTCCACCGGGCGCTCATGACGGAGATCGTCAGCGGGGAGCACGAGAGGCTCGGGGACGCGGTGCTGGCGGCCCAGGCCTCCTATGCCGACACGGGACTCATGCCGGAGCTCCTCGCCATCTACCACCTCTTCGCCGATCCGGGGCTCAGACTCCGTCCCTAGCCCGCAGACATTCGATCGACCGCGTCCTCAAGACGTGGACAGGCTCAACCGCCCCGACCGCAAAGGCGAGCGCAAGGTGCGCATCCACGCCATCGGCTTCCCGATGATCTTCTCCCAGGCTCGCTACGGGGAGAACACGGGCGTCCGCTTCGCCACGCTCATGCGGCTGCTGTGTGAGCGAAACGGCGGGGCCTTCGTGGCACTCAACGACCTGACGCCGTAGGACGCGCGGGGTCGAGGCCGGCCACAGCGTCCCGCACACCAGCCGAGAGCACGGGGCTGGGCCGAGCCGATTCACGCGGTTCTACCGTCCTCCGGACCTGGGCGGGGATGTTCGTGCCCCAGACTCGACCCACGTAAGGCGGAGGGTCCGCCTGCGCTTCTTGCCGGGTCTCTCCCGCCGGCTTCGGGCGGGAAGTGGAGAGCGTCCGTCGCGTCTACCGGCCGCGAGACCCCAGCGGGAAGGTGTTCGGCCGCTACGGGATCCTCAAGGTCGGGATCGGGCTCGAGGGCGAGGAGCGCCACGTCAAGGTATTCGGCGTCGGCAACTGGTACAAGAAGGACGACATCTCCGGGATGCCGCCCCTGTCCCGGGAAGCGCAGAAGGACCCCGGGCGCTGAGCCGGGCCGAAGCCGCCCGCGCCGCCGCCAGAACGCCTTCCCATGTCACGATTCGCTCCCGTCGTCGGCGGAGCGTCGGACGATCGTCGAAGGATTACCGTCGCGGACGGCCGAGTAGCGGGGTGACAAGATCCTCGACGCCGGCCTCGTTGAACGCGTCGAGAACGTTTTGCTGGAGCTCGGAGCGGATCGCCGGCATCAGGTCAGCGCGCCGGGTGGAGGCGCGAAGGTCGTAGCTGACTGCGAAGTCGTCGAGGCCCTTCTGAACGACGAACGGCCGTGGATCCGCGAGCACGTGCTCCGTTCGGCTCGCCGCACGCTCGAGCAGCTCGTGGACGGTCCTCCAGTCGACGTCGTAGCCGATCCCGACGGTCGAGGCCAGGATCAGGCCCCGCTCCCGCGCGGCGGCGCTGTAGTTGACGATGTTGGCTCCCAGGACACGGCTGTTGGGGATCGTCACGATCTCGTTCAGCGGTGTGCGCAGCTGGGTCTTGAGAAGCGAGCGCTCCACGACCTCACCGCTGGCTTCGCCGATCTCGACGTAGTCGCCGATCTAAAACCCACGGGTGTAGATCAGCACCGTTCCCGACACCAGGTTGGAGACGGCCGAGGACGATCCGAGGGTCACCATTGCACCCACCAGCAGCGAGACACCCCGGAAGAAGCCGGTGCTCGCACCTGGAAGGTGGGGCACCACGTCGACGAGGACGATCACCACCGCCAGGATGCGCACGAGCTTGTACGTCGGCTCGGCCCACTCCGGATGGAAGCCGGTCACCACAACGCGCACCGATCGCTGGCGCTACAACCGCTGGGGCGAGCGCGCGAGCGGCGACAACGAAGAGCTCTACGATCACGACACCGACCCGACGGAGTACGACAACCGCGCACGGGACCCAGACTACGCCGCCGGTCTCGACGTCATCCGCACACGGTTCGAGCGGGTGCGGAAAGAAGCGCGCGGGGCCGTGGGCCCGATGCTGAGCTGTCAGGAGGTCGACCAGGCCGGCCGCGTCCTTTTCGGCATCGAGCTCCCCGCGTGCAACCCCGATGCAGGTTATTCTGGATCGTGGGCTCGAGAACGGCGATCCGCATCGCACCCCGTTTCGGGTGCTGGCAGGGGCCGCGCGTCTGGACGCGGCGGAGCTCGACGTGGAGGGTCTGCTGACGGCCCGGGCCGTCTACAGCGAGTCCCGCCGTCCGTGGCTCGAAGGAGGCTTCGGGCGCTTCACGGTGGGTGGAGAGGAGCCCGGCGATCGGAGCTGGGACTTCGTCGGAAAGGCGCAGCTCGGCCTCGACCTCTCGCTCACCGAGGACTTGCGCGTCTTCGTCCACGGGCGGGCCCGCTACGACGGGGAGGACAGCCAGGGCGATCGGGCGGGTCTCGCCGAGGGCTATCTCGAGTTCCATCCCTCGCTCTCGTACTCGACGTCGCTGCGGCTTCGCGCCGGCCTTCTGTTTCCTGGAACCTCTCGGGAGAACGTCGGGCCCCTCTGGTCCTCACCGTATACGATCACGCTCTCGGCCCTGAACACGTGGACCGCCGAGGAGCTGCGGATCGTCGGACTCGAGACGCGCCTGATCTTCGAGACCGAGTCGAACGAGGAGTTCGTCGTCGGCGCCACCGCCTTCGGGTTCAACGACCCCTCGGGCAGCCTGGTCTCGTGGCGGGGCTGGAGCATGGGGGACCGGCTCATGGTCGCGGGCGAGGTCCTGCCGCTGCCCCCTCTCGCCTCCTTCACGCCCCCCGGCGGCTTCGACCCGCAGCGCGACGACGGCACTCGGCTGATCGACGAACTCGACGACCGGGTGGGGTGGCTCGGCCTGGCGCGCTGGAGCCGCTTCGGGAAGATCACGCTGCAGGGGGCCTACTTCGACAACCGCGGCGACCGCATGCTCTACGACCTTCAGTACTCGTGGCGCACGCGGTTTGGCGTTGTTGGCGGCGACCTGCACCTCGGGCCCGACGTGGTAGTCGTCGGCGAGTTCCTGTGGGGCGCCACCGGTATGGGGGCGTTCGAGAAGTCTCATGTCCAGATCGACATGCGGGCGGCGTACGCGCTCGTGTCCTGGAGCACTTCCCGGACCCGGCTGACGGTCTGCTACGACTACTTCGACGCCGTCGACCGCGACGGCACCGAGGAGCGCAACGACGACGCCGGTCGCGCCTGGACCGCAGCGTTGTTCTGGAACCCGGTGGAGCAGCTTCGGATCGGTCTCGAGTACGTGGAGCTGGACGCCGACCCGCGTCTCGCGGCCGAGGACTCGGGCGTCGATCCCGACACCGACGCGCGACGTTTTACCGTCGAGGCCCGTTTCAGCTTCTAGACGCACCTCCGGCCGGTCACTCGGAGCGTTGAGCTGCCTCGCGCGTGCGGACCGCCATCCGGGAGCGCGTCGGCCTCAGGCGTCGACCTGGATGATGTTGCCGTTGTCGTCCAGGTCGTAGCCGCGCGCCTTCACCGCGTCGAGAACCGCGCCGGACCAGGTCACCTTGCCGGGATCGGTCCCACCGAGGATCGAGAGCAATACCGCCTCCTCGGAGCTGTCGTTACGGAATCCGCGCATGATCTCGGTGGGGATGGAGATGACGTCCCACGGGCCGAGGGTCAACTCGTTCTCGCCGTCGTCGCCCCACTGCACGGACCAGGTGCCGCTGAGCGCCACGAACGCCTCGATCGTCTTGTGCGTGTGCAGCCCGGTGCCCTTGCCCGGGCCCGCCTTGATGATCGCCATGTGAAAATCCCGGGCGTCCGGGATCGCGACAGCCATGGTCGCGTCCTCGGTGACACCGCGACCGATGATGTTAAAGATCTCGCGTTGGAACTGGGGCAGAACGGCGTCGACGAGCGGCATGGAGGAAGACTTCAGATCGGTCCACACGGCGATGCGGCTGCGCATCTCTTCGACCGTGACCACGGGTCTCGTCATCACACACCTCCAAACGGATCGGGTTGAGCCGCCACGCGCGTGAGGCGCAAACTCAAACCGGCGGACGGCGAGCCGCCCACGGTCGGTTCGCCTCCAGCCACGCCATCGTCTCGAGCAGCCGTGGCTCCGAGTACCAGGGACCGACCAGCTGCAGCCCGACGGGCAGGCCGGCGCGCGTGAAGCCGACCGGGACCGACGCCGCCGGGTGACCCGTCAGGTTGAACGGGTAGAGATAGACCGCCCACTCGGAGTACATGGTCGAGTTGATCGCGCCGTTCTCGTCGACCGTCTTGGGCGGCGCGTTCAGTGTCGGCGTCAAGATCAGATCGTGCTCTTCAAACAGCGACTGGATCCGGCGAAAGAGCGCGGTGCGCCGATCCGACGCCTGCACGAGCTGAGCGGCGCTGTACGTTCCGCCCTGTTCGATGCACGCGCGCATGCTGGGTGTGATCCGCTCGCCCCACTTCTCGAGTAGACCGGAGAGGCGACCCCCGTGGGCCGCCGTCGCGATGACCGGATAGTACTCGAACACGTCGGCGAGCGCGGGCTCGACCACGGCCTCAACCCGGGCCCCGGCGTCGGAAAGTGCTGCAACGGCGTCGCCGGTGGCCGCGGCCACCTCGGGGTCGAGCGGCACGGCGCCAAAGCGCTCGATCCAGGCGACGCGCAGCCCGGCAACCGACCCCCGCACGGGCGTATCGGGCGGAGGCAGCGCGGGGACCGCCAGCGTCCAGGGGTCGGCACCCAATGGCCCGGACATCACCGCCAGCATCAGCGCAGCGTCGTCGACGCTGCGCGCCATCGGTCCGGTGAAGGCATAGTTGCCGAAGCCGTCCTGCATCAGCTCGAAGGGGATACGCCCGAGCGTGGGCTTGATGCCGACAATGCCGGTGCACGAGGCCGGGCAGCGAATCGAGCCGCCGCCGTCGGTGCCCTGCGCGAGCGGGCCGCAGCCGGCGGCCACAGCCACGCTGGCGCCCCCACTCGACCCGCCGGGTGTGTACTCGGGCGACCAGGGGCTGCGGGTCACACCGTGAAGGGGCGATTCGGTGAGCACGCGGTGGGCGAACTCCGGCGTCGTCGTCTTGGCGTAGACGATGGCTCCGGCGGCCTTGAGGCGCTTCGCCATCTCCGCGTCGTCCTGCGCGACGTTGTGCTCGAAGGCGTAGGATCCGACGGTCGTCACGTCGCCGGCCGTCGGTATATTGTCCTTGATCGTGATCGGGATGCCGTGAAGCGGACCGAGCGAATCGCCTCGCGCGAGCGCGGCTTCCGCGGCGGCGGCCGCCTCGCGCGCCTGCTCGAAACGCGGCAGCGCGATGAAGTTGAGCTGCTCGTCGACGCGCTCGGCGCGTGCGATGACCGCCTCGATCAGGTCCACGGAGGACAGCTCCTTCGACGCAATCCGGCCGCGCAGCACGTGCGCCGGAACAAAGCAGAGGTCGTCTGCGCTCACCGCTCTCTCCTCACGGTCGCGGCTACAGCACCGGCCCGCGGGAGCGCGGGCGCCAGGCGGCCATCGCCGTTTCAGGTCGGGTCTTCTGCGATCTCTACGATTGCCCTGCCCGTCGAAATCGTCGCCGACACCCATCGAGCATCGGCCAGACGCCGTGCAGTGACAATCGCCAGAGGGCGCCTAGTATACATTTGGAGTCTCGTGTCGGTTGAGCGGAATCGCCCGGAGCGTTGACTCGTATGGTCCAATAGCTATGCTTTCCAGGCACTTTTCCCGCTTTTCGATGATCCGAGGCGCGAACGCGGCCCGGAGGGGAGCCGCCGAATGAAGAGCTCGCGAAATCATGCAATCAGCCGGCGCCGCTTCTTGAAGGGTTCGGCGGCGATGGGGGCGATCTCGTCGCTGCCTTTCGCCTCGGCCTGCGCCAAGGCCGCGCAGCCGATCCACTTCGCCACCTGGTCCGCCGCGGTCGACCAGGTGAAGAGCCACATCAACGCCTTCGAGAAGGAGACCGGCATCGAGGTCGCGTACGAAAACGCCCCCGGGGCGCAGTTTCGGCAGATCCTCATCGCCAAGTTCATCAGCGGCGCGCCGCTGGACGTCATGTGGGTGAATGATGCCTGGCTGCCCGAGTTCTCCGAGGCGGGCTGGATCGCGCCCACCGATCAGTACTCGTCGCTGATGAAGTACAACGACGACCTGCAGCGGTACTGCGTGGACTCGATGACCTACAAGGGCCGCCAGTACGGCAACGTCTACTACACCGACTTCATGGGCTTTCTCTACAACGAGGAGATCCTGGCCGAGGCGGGAATCAGCGCGCCGCCCCAGACGTGGGACGAGGTGGTCGAGCAGAGCCTCAAGATCAAGGCGCAGGGGCTGTGCGACTACCCCATGCTGCTCTCGCTCGAGGCTGACGCCTGGATGATGGAGTTCATCTCGAGTCTCGTGTTCTCCTTCGGCGGGCGTTTCGTCGACGCGGCCGGCAAATCGATCGTTCAGGATCCGCAGGGCGGAGCAATGGCGGCGCTCGAGTGGATCCAGGCCGCCATCTCCAAGCACGAGATCATCTCGCCGGGGGCGGCCAGCACCCAGGAGATGAGCGGTCTGAAGGCGTTCGGTGCCGGGCGGCACGCCTTTGGCATCATCCCGCGCTACCGCACTCGTCCGCTGAACAACCCCGCGGAGTCGCAGGTCGCCGGTAAGGTGCGCATGGCGCTGATGCCCAAGGGGCCGGACGGCGCGCACGCGACCTGCGGATGGGTGCGCTTCTACGGGATGACGCCCGCGGCCCAGAAAGACGAAGTGAAGGCGGAGAAAGTGGTGCAGTTCATCGAGTGGTTTGGCGGCAAGGCCCTCGGCGAGTACCGGTTTCAGAAGATGCTGATGCTCGACATCGGGGTGCCGTTCTGCACCAGATCGCTCGACAGCGATCCGGACATCGTCGCGTTTCATGAGAAGTACCTCGGCGGCGGCGACATCGTGAGCCAGCAGGCGGGGCTCGTCATCGAGAAGGACGTCATCACGCCCTGGTTCGCCGAGTGGAACGAGATCAACAGTCAGGCGTGGCAGAAAGCCGTGCTCAACCAGGTCACCGCGGCCGAGGCGCTGCGGGAATCCGGGGAGGCCTGGGATCGGCTGAAGGCCGCGTACTGAAGCGATGACGGACGCGCCGCCCTCGGCCACCTCTTTCTCGACCGCGCTGCAAAAGCGGTTCAACTACGACGAGCGAAGCGCACTGCTCCTGCTGCTGCCGGTGCTGCTGGTTCTCGCCGCGATCGCGGTCTACCCCATCCTCCACGCGCTCTATACCAGCCTGTTCGACATCAACCTGACACGGCCCCATCGGACCCCGTTCGTAGGCCTGGGCAACTATGCGCGCGTCCTCGAGGATCCGCGCTTCTGGGTTGCGGTCAGGCGCACGGTAGTGTACACGGTGGTCACGGTCGCGACGACTGTCACCATGGCGCTCGGCGTGGCGCTGTTTCTCAACGAAGCCTTTCGCGGCCGGCGGGTGCTGGCGGTGCTCCTCCTCGTACCCTGGGCCACGCCGTCGATCGTGAACGGACTCATGTGGAAGTGGATCTACGACTCGACCTACGGGTCGCTGAACGGCTTGCTGCACCAGCTCGGGCTCATCGACGAGTACATCATCTGGCTTGGGGATCCCGACAAGACCCTGTACCTGATCGCCCAGGCCGCGGTGTGGAAGCAGATGCCGCTGGCGGCGATCCTGCTGCTGGTGACCATGAAATCCATCCCGGAGGACCTGTACCGAGCGGCAGAAGTCGACGGCGCCAACGTGCTGCAGCGCTTCCTCCACGTGACGCTGCCGGCGCTCAAGCCCGGGTTCATGCTGGTCTTCGTGTACGAGGCGATGCTCTCGATCCGCCATTTCGACCTGTTCGCCATCATGACGCAGGGGGGACCGGGTGACGCCTCGTTCACCGTCTCGTGGCAAATCTACGTCGAGACCTTCCGCAGCCTGAAGTTCGGCATCGGGTCGGCGATGGCTTTCCTCTTGTCGATGGTGACCTTTGCGCTCGCGTACCTGGTCATCCGGACGCTGGGGCGACGGGCGTGAGGAGCGCCATGAATACGATCGGTCGGCGCCCTCCGCTGCTGCCAGCCATCGGGCGCAGTGCGCTGCTGCTGGTGCTCTCAATCCTGTTCCTGATTTACATCCTCGGGCCCGTGTACTGGGTGTTCGCGTCGTCGATGATGTCGGAGGCGGACATCGTGGCGAAGCCGACCCAGTGGATTCCCGAGAAGCCGACGCTCGCGAACTTCCAGGGCATCTTCTTCTACGACGACGAGCGCGTGACCTACGAGACGCGGCGCGTCGCCGATCCGGCAACCGGGGCGTTCATCCCCTCGGCGGCACAGAACCTGCTGCCATCGCTGTACAACAGCCTCTACGTCGGCCTGTGGGTCGCTGGCCTGAACATCCTGCTGAGCCTGACGGCCGGTTACGCGATCGCGCGCATCCACTTCCGTGGCCGCCGACCGGCGCTGTACGCGATCCTGGTCACGCGGGTGATCCCCGACGTCGCGCTGGTGGTGCCGCTCTTCCTGGTCATTCGTCACCTCGGCCTGATCGACACCCGGGAGTCGCTGATCTTGACCTATCTGGCGGTGACGGTGCCATTTACGGTCTTCATCCTGATCAACTACTTCGAGTCGATCCCGGCCGACCTCGACCGGGCAGCGCGAGTCGACGGGTGCTCGCACTGGCAGGTGCTCTACCACGTCTTCCTGCCGCTCGGCATGCCCGCGATCGTCGCTTCGCTTATGTTCGCCTTTCTGACCAGCTGGAACGAGTTCATCCTGGCTCTGATCCTCACCCAGACCATTGGGGCGCAGACACTCCCGATCGTGATATCCGGCTTCGTGTTCGACTTCACGACCAGCTTCTCGTTCGTCAATGCGGCCGGCGTGGTGGCCATCGTCCCGCCTGTGCTGCTCGCCGTACTCTTCGAGCGCTACATCGTGGGCGGACTGACGGCCGGCGCGGTCAAGGGTTGAGAGCCGGGAGGCCCAGATGGCGCGCATCCGCTGCGAGAACCTGACGAAACGCTACGGGTCGGTGACAGCCGTCGACGGGCTCGACCTGGAGATCCGCGATACGGAGTTCATGGTTCTGCTCGGGCCTTCGGGTTGCGGGAAGACCACGACGCTGAACATCATCGCGGGCCTGGAGGAGCTCACCGAGGGAGACATCTACTTCGACGACCAGCTCGTAAACTTCGTGCCACCACACCGGCGAAACGTTGCGATGGTTTTCCAGACCTACGCTCTGTATCCGCAAAAAACAGTGGCAGAGAACATGGCGTTCGGGCTGCGGTTGAAGAAGACGCCGAAGGAAGAGATCGAGCGGGCGGTGGCCCAGGCGGCCGAACAGCTCGAGATCGGGCACCTGCTCGACCGGCGGCCGCACCAGCTCTCCGGCGGCCAGCGCCAGCGCGTGGCGCTCGGGCGGGCCATCGTGCGCAGGCCTTCGGTGTTCCTCATGGACGAGCCGCTGTCGAACCTCGATGCGGCGTTGCGCGTCTCGACCCGCACGCTGATCAAGAAGCTCCATCAGGCGATGGGCACGACCTTCGTTTACGTGACCCACGACCAGGCCGAGGCCATGACTCTTGCTGATCGGATCGCGGTCATGAAGGACGGCGTCATCCAGCAGGTCGGCACGTCGGGCGACATCTATGACCGGCCGCGGAACCTGTTCGTGGCGTCCTTCCTCGGCAGCCCGCAGATGAACTTTGTGGAAGGAGAGTTGCGACGGGACAGCGAGGGCCACACGTTCGTGGGGGACGGGCTCGTGCTGCCGCTGCGCGGTGTGGACGCGGCGAAGCTGGAAGGGCAAGCGGGCCGGCCGACAATGCTGGGTCTGCGCCCTGAAGACGTTGATCCGCGCCAGCTCGGCTCGGGACGTGAGGTGCTCCGCTTCAATGTCTCGTTGGTCTCGCCGCTCGGGTCCGAGCAGCACATCAACGCCGTAGTCGGCGGCTCGGAAATGGTCTTTCGGGTGGACAAGGAAGTCGAGGTCGCCGCAGGTCAGGAAATCACACTCGGCATCGACCCGCGGCGGGTGCACCTGTTCGACAAGGAGACTTCTCTGTCGCTCGACGCCGGATAGGCCTGCCAGAATCCTTGCGCGGCACCGTTCGCCCCAGGATCCGGCTCAACTCGGCGACCGTACACCGCGGTCAAGGGGTCGCGAGCTTTGTGTCGGTCTGGCGGTAGCGAAATTCGCACTTCGGCAGTCCCGCCGCCTCTGCAAGGTCGGCAACGAGAAGCTGAACCGGAATTGCCTCGACGACGGCCTCGGCCAGGGTGTTCCCGAGGCGTGGGACGGCGATCGTTGCGAGGTTGGCCTTTTTTCCGACGTCCGCGCCGGTGATGAGAACGGTGGGAATACCGAAGTCGGCGAGATCCTCAGCCAGCCTGATCTCGCGACCGTCGCCGAAGAGGAGGATTCCTGTGCGCGTGTCGTTCGACTCCATCGGACCGTGGAGGAAGTTGAGGGTGTCCCAGGTCTGTGCGGGAACGCGCACGGCCTCGCGGAGCAGCAACGACGCGTAGCCGGCCGTGCCATTGGCCGCCCCGGCACCAACGCAATCGAGAGCGACCCTGCCGGCGAGGAGCGCCGAGGCCCTTGCGACCGCTGGCCCAACTTCGGAAAGCACGCGCGCGGCGACCTGCGGAAGAGTCGACCAGTCGAAGCCCGACGGGCGGCCAACGCGCTCGGCGATGAGGCCGATCGCCTGCATCGAGCCGACGTAGCTCGTGGAGTTGGGCCTGCTGTCGACGCCGCTGTGGGTGGCGATCATCGTTCCCACGACCTTCGCCAGCGGCGTGTCTGCGGTCTTGGCGATGCCGTAGGTCGCGGCTCCGGGACGGACCTCCATGGCCTTTGCGGGCTCGACACTCCGTCCGGAGGCGGAGATCGCGATGTAGGCGTCGGCGGCGTCGACGGCCGGGTCGGAGAGGTCCGTTCCCGGGAAGGCGAAGGCCCGGAGGCCCTGCTCCCGCATCTGCGCCGCGCCGGCGGTGGCGGCGTAGAGGCTGGCGCCGATACCCACGAGAGCGATGGCGCCGGCCCTCATTGGCGAGAGGTCCGTCGCGTCCAGCTCCGCGGAGGTCGCTCGGCCACCTGCCTCGAGGGCCTGCGGTTGGAGCGCGATGCCTTCTCGAAGGCTCACCAGGTCGGTCATGGCGTGGTTCCGTGGGGGAGACGGGTCTCAGTTCACGTCCAGGTAGTTGGTGAACCGCGCGGCGTCGTTGATGGTGATGGTCTCGAGCATGTTCTCCTCGAGTCCCCATTTCTCGAACACCGCCCGGTAGGAGCCGTCGTCCACCATGGCCTGCAGCGTCGCCTGTATGGCATCGCGAAGTGCCCCGTTTCGCTTGGCGACGATCATGGCCTGGAGGCCCACCGCGTACTTCGCGCCTCGTACGAGCTCGAGGTCGCGACCGCCGCGGCCACGCTGCAGCTTGGCAAGGGTGTAGGCAGCGACCCCGTAAGTGTCCAGCAGCGCGTCCGCGCGACCAGACCGGACGGCGAGAACGACCTGATCATTGGAAGGAAACTGACGCATCTGGAGGGGCTTGTCCGAAGGGCACTGCCCAGCCTGCTCGTGAAGCAACTCCACCGGGATGGTGCCCTGCACCGCGGCCACGCGCAGGCCACACAGGTCCCCCATCTTCTCGACCCCGTCGGGATTGCCTTCGGGCACGATGATGCCCGTCGCCTCGTACGCGTAGTCGATCTCGTCGACGATCTTCTCGCGCTCAATGAAATCGCCGAACGCGGAGATCCCCATGTCGTTCCGCCCCCCCTGCACGGAGGTGATGACGCTGGCGAACTGCATGGGAGAGAACTCGAATGCGACCCCCAGCTTCCTTGTCATCTCGGCGGCGAGGTCGTGCTCGAGGCCCACCAGCGTCGAGTTGTCTTCGCCGTAGAAGGTGTAGGGCGGGGCGTGAGGATCCGTGGCCACCGTGATGACCCCGGCCTCTCGGATCCGCCCGGGCAGCATCGCCCGCAGGGATGCGTCGACGCCCCCCTGCGCCCACGCATCGGGCACGGCGGCCAGGGCGGCGATCGATACCGCCGCGGCAGCGAGTTTCATGGCTGAGCTCCCCTCACTGTGCCCGCACCAGGTGTACTGTCCGTCAGCGTCGCCGGGTGTGTCCAGCTCATCTCACAGAACCTTCGCCAGAAAGGCTCGGGTGCGCCCGTGTCGAGGGGCCTTCAGCACGTCCGCGGTGGGACTCTCCTCGACGATGACGCCTTCGTCCATGAAGGCGATGCGATCGGCGGCCTCCCGGGCGAAGCCCATCTCGTGGGTGACCACCAGCATGGTCATGCCGTCAGTGGCCAGTCGCTTCATCACCGCTAGCACGTCGCCCACGAGCTCCGGGTCCAGCGCCGAGGTCGGCTCGTCGAAGAGCATGAGCCTGGGGCGCATGGCCAGGGCGCGGGCGATGGCGACCCTCTGCTGCTGGCCGCCGGAGAGCTGCGCCGGATAGGCGTCGGCTTTCTCGGAGAGGCCCACCCTGTCGAGGAGCTGGAGGGCGCGGGCGCGGGCCTCGGCAGGGGGCTCTCGGTGGATCAGGACCGGCGCTTCCGTGAGGTTCTGCAGCACGGTGAGGTGCGGAAAGAGGTTGAAGCGTTGAAACACCATGCCGATGCCGCGGCGCTGGATCGCCAGCTCCCCGGGGCTCAGCTCGTGGAGAACGTCGCCCTGCTCCCGGTATCCCATGAGCTCGCCGTCGACGAGGATGCGTCCGGCCGTGGGCTTCTCCAGGTGGTTGATGCAGCGCAGAAACGTCGATTTGCCGCTGCCCGACGGACCGAGCAGGCAGGTGACCTGCCCCCGCTCCACCGTGATGTCGACGCCCTGCAGCACCTCGTGGCGACCGAACGACTTCCGGACGCCGATCGCTTCGATCATGGACGGCCGCGGATCGCTCACCGGCCTTCTCCCATGGCCGGGAGCGGGGTCCGACGCTCGGATCGCAGTGTGGGGATGTCTCGGCCTTCGACGCTCCGGGACAGGCGCCGCTCGATCCAGTACTGGATGAAGGAGGCCAGCGTCGTGAGAAGGAGGTACCAGAGGCTCGCGACGATCAGAAGCTCGATGATGAGGAAATTGCGGGCGTATATGTTCTGCGCCCGCGTCAGGAGGTCTTGCGCGGCGACGACCGAGACGAGGGAGGTGGTCTTCAGCATGGAGATCGTCTGGTTGCCGATGGGCGGGATCGTGAAGCGCAGCGCCTGGGGCAGGATGATGCGCCACAGCGCCTGCAACGGAGTGAAGCCGAGGGCGGTGGCCGCTTCCGACTGCCCCTTGTCGACCGACAGCAGGCCCGCACGGATGATCTCGGCCATGTAGGCGGCTTCGTTCAGGCTCAAGGCCAGAACGGCTGCGGTGAATGGCGAGACGAGCGCGTTCATCTCCAGCTCGAACGCCCCGATCGCGATCCGCGGTATGAACAGCTGGATGTTGAACCAGAAGATGATCTGTACGAGGAGCGGGGTGCCGCGGAAGAACCATATGTAGGCGCCGGCCAGCTTGGTGAGGACAGGGTTTCGCGACCGGCGAAGGACTTCGAGAGTCAGCCCGCCGACGAGGCCCAACGCCATGGACAGAAAAGTGAAGAGCAGGGTCAGGCGAACCCCGGCGATGATGGTGGGATCCAGGAGGTATCCGGGGATCTCCTTCCAGCGCACGCCGTCACCGGTGACGACGACGTAGGCGAAGGCGACGAGGAGGGCGACGACGACACCGGCACTGATCCAGCTCCCCCGCTGCGGCGCCGGCACGACTTTCTGCTCTTGGGGCGGGGCGGGACGGAGGGCACTGACCTCGGGTGTGCTCATGAGCCCTTCTGTTCAGCGGACAGGGGCGGAGGACCGTGCTCCCCAGCCTCGGCGGCCGTCTCGAGCAGGCGCGCTGCCAGGGCCACCGCGCCGCCGACGGGCGGCTCGGTCAGGATCGAAAGGCGGTGAGCCGGCAGGCGGCGGCCGAGCTCCCGGCGAAACAGATCCTGAAGTGTGGGCTGGCCGACCATCACCCCGCCACTCACGACGACGTCGCGCGAGTGAGCGCCCCGCGCCACCAGGCGCTCGACCAGCACGACGAGGGCTCGAGCAGCGTCGTGGATGACCTGGGCCGCCAGCTCGGAGCCGGCGTCGGCCGCCGCGAACACCGCCCTTGCGTGGCGTCCCCAGGCGGCTGCGTCCCGGTTCCGGGTGAGCTCCCGGCCGATCTCGGTAAAGTTGGCGGCTCCGGTCGAGCGGCGTAGCGTGTCGTAGAGGCCGTCCGTCTCTTCGCCGAGATCGATGGCATTGCGGACGGCCCGGGCGGCCTCGCGGACCAGTCCCGGGGCGCTCCCTTCGTCGCCGAATATCCAGCCCCAGCCGCCCGCCACCAGCATGGCTCCGTCGGCCTTGCGCGCGACTGCGATCGAGCCGGTGCCGGCGATCACGCCAATCCCCTCGCGCAGGCCGGCTGCGGGCACCACCAGCTCGGCGTCGTTGACGACTCGAACACGACTCGGGGTCAGTGCGGTGAGAGCCTTCTCGAAGGCGGCGCACTCCTCGGTGGTGTCGCAACCATGGGCGCCGACTCCAATCGCCGTCAGGCGACTGCCCGCCGCGTCCGTCACGAGCGCCAGAAGGGCGCCGGCGTCCGTAGAGTTGTCGCGGCGACGCCACTCGGTGCTCGGGACGACGCGATCGACGATCACCCGGCCGTCGCGGCTGACACGCAGGTGCGTCTTGGTCCCGCCGATATCGACGCCGGCCACCAGGCCCGGATGCATGAGAGGACTCCCTTCGACCTTCCAGAACCCCTGGACTCTACCGCAAGCGCGTCCATCCAGCCGGGGCCATCCGGGCGTCAGGAGAGGGCGTATGATCCCGAACGCACCACCAGGGAGGAGCGATGGATTCCGACGGGTCGGTTGTCACAGGCAAAGTGCAGCAAGAAGAGCTGAAAAGCGACTGCGCTCATGCGGCCAGCCTGACGGAAAAGTGGATGCTCAGCCACCTTGCTCAGGAGAATCTGCAAGACCGAAATGTGCCGGATCCAGTGCTGTACTACAAGTGGCCACTGACCCTGGCATCCCGAGGACGAACCGAAGAAGCCAAACAGCTCCTGCTGTGGATCCGAGATCAGTGCCTGGCAGAGAACGGGGATCTTGTCTCCAACAGGTCCGGGTTTCATCTGGAGTTTCACAGCTACGCCAACCTCTGGCTCGTATTGGGAGCGATCCAGCTGAAAGAAACGGAGTTGGCGAACCGGATGCTGGTGTTTCTTCAGGAGAATCAGAATGACAGCACGGGTGGTGTGAACGCCGCGCCGGTTCAAGATGGCCTGGCGACAGAGGATCCGTTGTCCACCAGCTTCATGGGCTGGGCAGCCTGTGAAATGGGAGACAAAGGCTCAGCGGATGCCTGCCTCGTGTATCTTGTCTCCCTCGTCGAAGCCCAAACGAATCAGGACGTGTTCTTTCTCCGAACGCGAAAAGACGGGTCTTTGATATCGGATATTGGACCGGGACAGGACCCGAAGACCCATGTGCTGAGAATCGGGCAAGAAGATGAGTGCTACTACTTCCTCGGAGCCATGTGCTTCTTTCTGGCCCGCTATTCAGTTGTGTTTGGCGTCACAAGTCCCGTATCGACACTCGTTGATCGAATCACCGAGATCCTTCGCCGTGTCGGTCCAGAGGCATTGGGAACCATCTGGGCCGCCAAGGTGGGGCCCGGCTGTGTGGCGCTGTATGCGGCAAGTCACGAGTTGGGTCACCTGGAGTTGGCGGTGCCAGTGATCAAGGCTGTACTGGCAGGGCAAGCGGAAGAGGGATACTGGCTAAAGGATGGAAAGCCATGGATCACCGTGTCCGCAGAGCAGTGCTACTGGCTGACACTCATTCGTGAGGCCCTATAGCCTCCCCGGGGGGCCCATGTTGCTCGTAGCTGGAAGGAGATCCCCCGGCTCTGCCGAGGGATCGTTGCTGGTCGGGAACCGCTGATTCGCGCTGCCCGTGTCTCGACGCTGGCCCACGCCCGGAGGACGCGCTACGCTAGAGGCGTGGACCGCGACGAGATGCTTCGAATTCTCCGCTCCTTCGATCAGGAGGGGCTCGAGTACTACCGGTTGAAGAAGGACACCGTTCGGCCGCTCGATCACCAAGACGCGGAAGCCCTGCGCCAGCGGTTCGAGCTGGAGGAGGACTGAGTGGCGGTTCAGCGCTTCCGGTCGATGGAGGAGATGGCCGCCGCGCCGATCATCGTTCCGAGTGGCGACGGCTTTGAGCGATTCGCCCGCCACTGCGCCCGGTACTGGGCCATCGCTCCCCGCGTCTACCCCAGGGGCGTCTTCAGGGTCCGCACGCTGGCCGAGGCCCAGGCCGCTCGCGAGAGAGTGGCCAGTGGGGTGGCGCCGGGCAGCATCCGGCCGACACCACGTAGTCAATCGAGCAGGCGCCAGCGCCTCGGCGTCGTTGACCATGCGAACACGTCAGGAGCCAAAGACCTTCTTCAGAAAGTCCCCCAGCTTCTCGGTGTTGGTGACGCGGTAGATCACCGAGACCTTGACCCGCCACTGCCGGAGTCTTATGGTTCCCTGCGCTCCGGGCCGTGGCGGCAGGCCGAACTCCTCGGCGCCGTCCACCTGATAGACGACGCTGAGGTCCTGGGAGGTCTGAAAGGAGCCCCACCGATACTCCAGGGCGACATCGAGCTTCACGCTGTTCGTGTTGTATCCGGTGCCGGCCGCAAGAACGTGGAAGGCGAGCCCGTCGCGCAGGAGGGGATCGCGGCCGCCTTGTGGCTCGTAGGTCACTCCCAGGCGCAAGGGGACGTACGCCCCTTTGACCGGAAACAGCTTCTCCATCCCCACGTTCAGCGAGACCGTGTCGCGCGCGGCGCTCAGCTCGGGAGGCAGCCCGTCGAGGGCGCTCAACGCGTCGTCGGGGGAGCCCCCAGTCTCGTCGATGAGGAACTGCGTCCACTCTCGGGCCCCTGCTCGTCGTGCGGGCGCTTCGCCGACCTGTCTCCGCGAGAACGGCCCTGGGGATGATCGTCACGGGCCTCGTGTGCATGCTCGTCTGGCGATACGGGCTTGGGCTCTCGGGCTCGATTTACGACGTGCTCCCCGGCATGGCGGGGAGCTTTCTCTTCTATCTCCTCCGAAGGGAGCGGAGCCAAGCATGATCGAGGAGGCCACCGTGGAGTGCACGAGCTGTGGGGAGCCCTTCACGCTCTCGATCGACACCACGGGGGGGCGCGAGCAGCGCTACGTCGAGGACTGTCCCGTCTGCTGCCGGCCCATGGAGATGCGCGTGCAATGTCGTGAGGGCGAGCTCCTCTCCGTGGACGTCGCCTCGGCCTGAGGGCGCGAGTGAGTTTCAGGGCGAGCGGGGGATGAGCTCGAGGGCCACCACGCGATCCTTGCCCCGCACGTAGAGAAGGCCGTGGGCCAGGATGGGCGGGTTCCACGCCGGATGGCGCAGCAGCTTGCGGCCCTTGTCGTCCTGAAGCTCGAGCTCGCTCACTAGCTCGTAGCGCTCCGGGTTCGGGCGGACGAGCAGGAGCTTGCCGTATTCGGTCAGGACGACGATGTGACCGTCGACCAGCAGCAGAGTGCTGCGGCCGAGGCCGGGCTGGGTCCATTTCACCTTTCCGCTGCGGTAGTCGACGCAGCGAAGCTCGGCGTTCCCGCTGCCGCGGCCGCTCGAGGCGTACAGGTGGCCGTTGTGGTGCACGGGAGTGTTCCAATGGGCCTGCAGACTCTGGTTCCTCCGGGAGTCCCGCCACAGGACCTCGGGGTCTCCCCTCGCTGGAATCTTCAAGAGCACGCTGCCGGGTCCGTACGTCTCGGAGAGGAAGACCGTGTCGTCGACGACGACGGGCGTGGCGGCGTTGACGCTCTCCAGCGACCTGGCGCGCCAGGGAAAGAAGAAGTCCCGGGTTCCCCGGGCCGGGTCGAAGCCGAGCAGACCTCCTCGGGTGAAGGCGAAACCCCTTCGGCGGCCGCCCATGGTCACGATCCGTGGCGTCGAGTAGCTGGCCAGCTCGTTGCTCAGGGTCCAACGCACCTTGCCGGTGGCCCTGTCGAAAGCCACGAGCCCGGTGCCGTTGCCCTGGACCTCCCCGGAGTGCATGGCGGGGGAGCCCGGAGGGCTTCCACCGGTCATGACGATGAGTGTGTCCTTCTCCACGACCGGAGTGCTTCCCACGCCGAAGAAGTTCTGAACGACGCCGAACCGCTTGCTCGTGTCCACGTCCCATAGCAGCTGCCCGTCGCTCGTCCGAAGGCAACGGAGACGCCCCTCGACGCCGAAGGTGTAGACCCGGTCTCCGTCCACGACCGGGCTGGCCCGGGGTCCGGTGCTGTAGCCGTAGTGGTCCTCGTAGCGGCTGGGGTAGGTCGTGCTCCAGAGGACCCTGCCGCTTTCGGCATCGAGGGCTCTCAGGCGGGCGTCGTCTCGGACACGGTCGAAAAGGAAGAAACGCCCCGCGGCCATCGAGCCCATGCTGTAGCCTTCGCCCACTTCTTTCTGCCAGACGAGGGGGAGCCCCCGACTCCAGTCGGTGCGGATCCCCGTTTCCGGGGATCCGCTGTCGCCTGTCGGCCCCAGGAAAGTGGGCCAGTCCACCCCCGCCCGCTCCCCGGCCGGCGGGCCCTCCGGCTCCGCTGCCCCGGAGGTCGCTGCAAGCAAAGCGAGCAGAAGGGTGGGAATTCTTCGATGGGCCATGGCTTCTCGAGTCGAGTGTACAGCCGCCAATCCCCGTTGAGTCCTCCGTGGGGTGGACTGGGGCCGAGGGCGGGCGATAGCATCCCCACATGAACAACGATCGAGGTCCGTTTCTGATCGCGGCGTTGGCGGCGGCGCTCTTCGTCTCGTCTTCGGTACTGGGGTTCCCTGCCGATGTGGCCCGGCACCACGACCAGGCCTACCTCCTCTGGCCGGGTGGGGCGCCGGAGGCGGCGGGCAGTGAAGACGTCGATCAGCCGCAGTTGACGGTCCATCTCCCGGACCGGGCCGACGCAAACGGCACGGCGGTCATCGTCACCCCGGGCGGCGGCTTTCGCATCCTCGCGTCGGACCATGAAGGCCTGCAGGTCGCACGCTGGCTGAACCGTCATGGCATCGCCGCTTTCGTTCTGCGATACAGGTTGGGTCCCAGGTACGAGCGGGAAGTGCCGCTCGGCGACGCTCAAAGGGCGGTCCGCTACGTGCGGCACCGCGCAGCGGACTTCGGCGTCAGCCCGAGTCGGGTGGGCATGCTGGGCTTCTCCGCCGGTGGGAATCTCACCGCGGCGGCGGGGACTAGCTTCGACCCTGGGGACCCGGCGGCCGAGGATCCCGTCGAGCGCCAAAGCAACCGCCCGGATTTCCTGGTCCCGATCTACCCCGTCATCGCGCCCGACCTCTTCGGGCGCGAGACGGGCAGGAAGGGTCTGGAGACAGCTGTGACCTCGGAGACCCCACCGACCTTCCTGGTTCACACGCACCAGGACGGTTCCGTGGTGCCCGAGCACAGCATTCGCTTCTATCAAGCGCTACACCGGGCGGGTGTGCCAGCGGAGCTGCACGTCTTCGCTCACGGCCCCCACGGGACGGGTATGGCTCCTGGAGACCCCGAGCTCTCCCAGTGGCAGCCCCTTCTCCTTCGCTGGCTCCGACGATCGGCGCTTCTCACGGATCTGGAACGGGCCGCCGTGTCGGGTCAGGTCACGGTCGACGGGAAACCGCTCTACTGGGGCTGGCTCACCTTCGTCCCCGAGGACGAGTCACTGCCCACTGCGGTGGCCTACCTGGACTGGCACGACCAGGGCGCCTATGAGCTCCCGGCAGGGGCGGGTCCGTGCCCCGGCCGGTATCAGGTGGAGGTGCACCGGGTCGCGACCGATTTCTCGGCGCAGCAGTCGGGGGCCTACTCGATGGACGATTCCGAGCGCCTGGTGCTGAGCGAGAAGATCGAGATCCAGCCCAGCACGAACGCGATCCGGATGGCGGTCACGAGCCGGTGACAGTCGAGGCAGCCGTGCGGTCGGCCCTGGTCACGGGCGCGGGAAGCGGTATCGGGCAGGCCGTCGCCTGCGGTCTCGTGAAGGAGGGCTACGCCGTGGCCCTCGCTGGCCGCCGCCGAGCGGCTCTCGAAGCCACCGCCGAAGAGGCGGGTGGGGACACCCTCGTCGTCCCGACCGACGTCACCGACCCGGCGTCCGTTGCCGCGCTGTTCGCCCAGGTCGAGGATCGATTCGGACGCCTCGATCTCCTCTTCAACAATGCGGGCGTGAGCGCTCCCCCAGTCCCCCTCGAGGAGCTCTCCGTCGAGCAGTGGCGATCGGTGGTCGACACCAACTTGACCGGCATGTTCCTCTGCACGCAGGGGGCCTTCCGGATCATGAAGGCCCAGACGCCCCGGGGTGGCCGCATCATCAATAATGGCTCGATCTCCGCACACGTCCCCCGGCCGCACTCGGCGCCCTACACGGCCACGAAGCATGCCGTCACCGGGCTGACCAAGAGCACCTCCCTCGACGGCCGCCGCTACGACATCGCGTGTGGGCAGATCGACATCGGCAACGCGGCCACGCCGATGGCGGCGAAGATGACCCAGGGAGTGCCCCAGGCCGACGGCCGCGTGGCCCCCGAGCCGCTGATGGACGTTCATGACGTGGCCCGCGCCGTTCTGTACATGGCCGGCGTCTCTCTGGACGCGAACGTCCAGTTCATGACCATCATGGCCACGAAGATGCCCTTCATCGGCCGCGGCTGAGAGTGGTGGGGTGGGTTACACTTAGCGCCAGCCTCGACGAATGATCTTTGAGGGCCTCTTGCCAATGCGCCTTCGTGTAGCCGGTGTCGTACTCACGCTCCTGCCAGTTGTGGCCGGGTTGGCCAGGGCCGGGGACTGGCCGAGGTTCCGCGGTCCGAACGGGTCCGGGGTGTCCGACTCGAGGGCCCTGCCGGTCGAGTTCGGTCCGAAGAAGAACCTGGACTGGGCGGCCGACGTCTCCTTCGGTCGCTCGGGCCGTCCGATCGGTCCCAATGACTTGCTGATTGCCGCCATCGCCCGGGCACACGACCTCGTGCTCGTGACCCACAACACCCGCGAGTTTGGCAGGGTGACCGGTCTTCGGGTCGTGGACTGGGAAACCTGAGCCCAGAGTCCGTCTCACCAACCCAATCGTCAGGTTCTGATCGGAAGGGGCGTCGATTGCCGGGGAGGTGAAGGACCTCACAGTCCCGAAACGGAGCTCTGCGATAAGATGACCTCTCCGGAGAACAGATGGGAGCGACGGGAGAGGCTTCATGGCGGCGCTTCGTCGAGAGCGTTCGGGGCGGAGTACGAGCGCCCTTCGCTGAGCACTGGGAGGCGTTTCGGGCTGCATATCAAGACCGGGCGGTGGACGACGGCCCACCCATGGCCTGGTGGCCCGATCACGGAGTGCGAGAGCACTCGAACCTGCTCGCGCTTCAGAAGGGGCTGGGTCTCGAGAGCTACGAGGCGCTTCACCGATTCAGCGTCGAGCAACGGGAGGCGTTCTGGGCGCGGGTCCTGAAGCGTCTCGGAATCGTCTTCGACAAACCACCTTCGAGGATTCTCGACGTCTCGGAGGGCGTGAAGCAGCCCCGCTGGCTCGTCGGCGCTCAGCTCAACATCACGCGAAGCTGTTTTGCGGGGCCTCCCGACAAGACCGCTATCCTCTTCGGACGTGAAGACGGCACGCTCGATCGACTGAGCTACGAGCGCCTCGAGAAGGACGTCGATCGGTTCGCCGGCGGGCTTCGGGCTCGTGGATTTTGGCCCGGGGATGGCGTGGCCGTGTACATGCCCATGACGCCGGAGTGCGTGATCGCGTACCTTGGGACGATCCGAGCGGGATGCCGGGTCGTGTCGGTCGCGGACAGCTTCTCGGCCGAGGAGCTCCACAGCCGTATTGAGATTGCTGGCGCGCGGGCGGTGGTCACGCTCTCCGCCTATCGGCGGGGGAGCCGGGAGATCGAGCTCTATCCGAAGGTGCGCGAGGCGGTGGCGAAGTTCGACAGTCCTCCCGTTGCGATCGTCGTCGAACCGCGACAGCTCGAGGCCGAGGACATCGCCTGGGAGGAGCTCGTGGAGGGCGGCGACGCTTCCGTTGCGCCGCTCGTGGCCGATCCGTATCACGTGACCAACGTGCTCTTCTCGTCGGGGACCACCGGGACACCCAAGGCCATTCCCTGGACGCAGCTCACGCCGCTGAAGGCCGGGATGGACGCGCACCTTCACCAGGACGTTCACCCCGAGGACGTCGTGTGCTGGCCGACGAACATCGGTTGGATGATGGGACCGTGGCTCGTCTACGCGTCCTTTTTGAACCAGGCGACCATGGCTCTCTACGAAGGCGTGCCGACCGGGGCCGGCTTCGCGCGGTTCATCCGAGAGGCGGACGTGACGGTTCTGGGTGTCGTGCCATCCATTGTTCGAAGCTGGCGCGCGTCGGACTCTGTGGAGGCGGGATCCTGGCCGGCGATCCGGCTGTTCAGCTCGACCGGCGAGACGTCCGGGGCGGAGGATTATCTCTGGCTCATGAGCCGCACCGACTATCGGGCTCCGGTCATCGAGTACCTGGGTGGCACCGAGATCGGGGGCGGACACCTGACGGGCACGGTCCTGCAACCGGCCTCTCCGGCGACGTTCTCCACGGCGGCCCTGGGAGTCGACGTGGTCATCCTCAATGATGATGGCGCTCCGGTCCCCGAGGGCGAGATGGGAGAGGCGTTTCTGGTTCCACCGGCACTCGGGCTGTCGCAGGAGCTTCTGAACCGGGACCACGACCGGGTCTACCATGACGGCTGCCCCTCCGGGCCCGAGGGCCAGGTCCTTCGGCGCCACGGGGACCACCTTGCCCGGGTGGGCAAGGGGTACTTCAAGGCCCAGGGCCGTGCGGACGACACTATGAATCTCGGAGGGATCAAGGTGAGCTCGATCGAGCTCGAGCGGGTCGTAAACGACCACCCCTCGGTTTACGAGAGCGCGGCGGTGGCGGTCCAGCCCGGAGGAGAGGGGGCGGAGAAGCTGGTGGTGTTCGTCGTGTTGGAGAAGGATGCCTCGGAAGCGGGCCTGAAGGCAGCACTTGGCAAGTCCATCGCCATGCGCTTGAACCCTCTCTTCAAGGTCCACCAGGTCGTCACGGTGGACTCGCTTCCCCGGACGGCCTCCAACAAGATCATGCGCCGGCGCTTGCGTGCGGACCACGCCGAACGGAGCTGAGACCCTTGCCCTCGGAAAAGCACCTCGACGACATCGAGATCCCCGCCAACCTGCGCATCAACGACCAGATCCAGCGGATCCGGAAGGCCTGCCGACGCATGGGCTGCGCGCGACCCTTTCACCATTTCGCGTTCGGGCAATCGCCTTTCGGGCCGCCTCCCGGCGTCGTCGAGGCGCTCAGGAGAAACGCCGACAAGCACTCGTATCTCCCCACGGCGGGCCTCCCGGAGCTCCGGGAGGCCGTCGCCGCCTACTACCAGCACCACTTCGCCATCGAGGCCTTGCCTCGGCGGGTCGTCGTGAGCCCCGGCAGCAAGGAGATGATCTCGATTCTCCTGGCGGCCCTCGAGGGCGCGGTGCTCGTGCCGGTGCCGTCCTGGGTGAGCTACATGCCCCAGGCCCGGATCCTCAGGAAGGAGGTCGTTCCCATACGGGTGCGTGCGGACGCCGGCTACAAGCTGACGCCCGAGCAACTGCGCGAGGGGGTCGCTCGTTCGAAGGGCAGGCAGGCGATCCTGATCCTGCATCACCCCCACAATCCCACGGGGGCGGTCTACGATCGTTCCGAGCTGGAGGCGCTGGCCGCGGTCTGTCGGGAGAGCGGGATCGCCGTGATCGCGGACGAGATCTACGCGCTCACGGCCTTCGACAACGACGGGTTCATGAGCATGGGCTCGGTGTATCCCGAGGGGACCATCGTCACCGGGGGACTCTCGAAGGACCGCTCCGCCGGGGGGGTATCGCCTCGGCGTGGGCGTGTTCCCGGAAGGGGAGCAAGAGGTCCTGAAGATCGCCGGCTCGACGTACTCGTGTGTCGCCGCGCCGATTCAGTACGCGGCATTGAAGGGCTACTCTCTCGACGAAGACGTCGAGGCCCATGTGCGAGACTGCCGTGCCGTCAACGCGATCGTCGGAGAGGAGATGGCGGATCTGCTGTGCAGTGTCGGCATCGAGACACGGGCTCCGGGCGGGGCGGTCTACGTGCTCACCGACTGGAGTCGGGAGCAGGAGAACCTCAGGAGCGTCGGGCTGACGTCGAGCCCGGAGGTGGCCCGCCAGGTCCTCCACGTGGAGCACGCCGCCATGCTGCCGGGGACTGCGCTGCTCCTGGAGGAAGAGGCTATTGCGTTCCGCTGCAGCTATGTCGACTACGATGGCACCCGGGCGCTCGAGGACTGGAGGCGACAACCTCCTTCATCCGCGAGCGAGAAGAAGGAGTTCGTGCGGCGGAATTGCCCGCTGCTCACCGATGGGGTGTCCCACCTGGGCCGGTACCTCGAGCAGGTGCGAGCCGGGAGAAAGCCCGAGCATTTTTAGCCCGGAGTATTCGTCAGACTTCGTCGCGAGACGCGTGAGAGTGCAGCCGAGGCGGGCAAGCGCAGCGACAAGCGAGGAGGCGTAGCTGAGGCTACGTCGACGAAGCGAGGAGCGAGCACGCCCGCCGCAGGCGCGCTATCGCGCGTCGCAGCAGAAGTCTGGTGAATAATGCGGGCTGGGATGGAGAGGGAGAGATGAATCGCGCTGCCATCGTGGCCGGCATGAGGACCCCGTTCGTGAAGTCGGGGAAGGCGTTCAAGGACCTGGGGCCCCTCCGCCTCGGGCGTGAAGCTGTCCGGGGCCTCATCGACACCCACTGGGTGGCGCCCGAGTCCATTAATTCGCTCGCCTTCGGCGTGGTCGTGCCGGAGCCCGGGAAGCCCAACATTGCCCGGGAGATCGTCTTCGAAGAGAAGCTGCCGCAGAGCATCGAGGCACAGACGATGTCCTCGTACTGCATTACGGGCCTGCGGACAATCGCCGCCACCGCCGAAGCGATCCAGTCGGGCCGCATCGAGTGCGGGATCGCCGGAGGGGCGGAGTCTCTTTCTCACGCCGACCCCGGCATATTCATCGAGCCGTCAACGGGGCTGAGCATGGGGCAGCACGGTGAGCGCACCCGCAAGGAGTGGGACGTCACGAGGGAGAGGCAGGACGAGATCGCCCTGGCCAGTCACGAAGGGGCGGTGGCTGCCCGGGAGAATCTCGCGAAGGAGATTCACCCGGTGTTGGGCGTCGAGCACGACTCGGGCCCGCGGCCCGGGACGTCTCTCGAGGCACTCGCCACCCTGAAGCCCGTCTTCGCTCAGGAAGGGACGATGACGGCCGGGAACTCCTCGCCGGTCACCGACGGCGCCTCGGCCGTCCTGCTCATGAGCGAAGAGCGCGCCAAGGAAGAGGGGCGTGAGCCTCTTGCCTTCATTCGAGCCATGACGTTCTCGGCCCACGAGCCCCTGGAGGGGCTCCTGATGGCCCCGGCCATCGCGGTCCCCGAGATCCTGGCCAGAAGCGGCCTGAAGCTCTCCGACATGGACCTGATCGAGATCCACGAGGCCTTCGCCTCCCAGGTGCTGGCGAACGCGGCGGCCTGGGAGCGAGGCTGGAGGGGAGACGAGACCGGCCCCGTCGACTGGGCGAAGGTCAACGTCAACGGAAGCTCCATCGCCATCGGGCACCCCTGGGCGGCAACCGGAGGCCGGATCGTGACGACGCTGGCCAACGAGCTGGCCCGGCGAGATGGAACCTACGGCCTCGTCAGCATCTGCGCCGCAGGCGCCATGGCCGGCGCGCTCATCCTGGAGAGATCCTAGCCGACGATCCGGGGCAAGGCGCCGCGGATGCGACCCTCGTGATAGACGAGCTCGTCCCGCGCGAGGGCCTTGCGGAGTGCGGCCGCCCCATGGCGGTACGGGCCTCCGTTCTTCGCGAGGACTGCGCGCCCGGCTTCCTCGGCCGGCAGAAGCCCGACGATCTCCCGCGCCGCCTCGAGAGCCGCTTGCCACTGCTGCGACAGCTCCTTGGCGTCCGGGGCCTCACCGTCGAAATCGAGCCCCTGGAGCTCTGCCTCGGAGTAGCGGGCCGACCGAGCGGCCAGCTCGAGGATCGCCGTCGGACTGAAGCCGGGGTCCTTGCCGCACGCGGCCCAGGCCAGGTACCCGAGCGGTTGCATCTCCCTGTCGCACGTGAGCGTGTCGACGAAATCCCGGGGTTCGAGCCGTCCCACGAGGGCGAGGACCTTGCTCGTGGCGAGATCGAATGGGTGCAGAGCGAGACCGAGCTCCTCGTGCTGCACCAGGGGGAAGAACCGGTAGGCACTGTCGTGCGCCCACTGGATCACGACCGAGTCGTCCCCACGCCGTATCTCGGCTTCCACGAACGTGGGCCGCTCCCGGACGACCGACAGCTCGTAGCCTTCCCCCTCGAGCGAATTGCGATCGGCGCTCCACGACGCGGCCAGAGCCTCCTCGGTGTCGTGAAACAGGTCGATGTCGCGTGACAGACGTGGGGCGTGCAGGAGCTCGTTCAGTGCCGCCCCACCGGCGACGTAGCTTTCGCCGCTACGGAGCCGGTTGTCGGCTAGGAGCCGACAGACGCTGCGCTGGAAGGCGGTGAGAGCCATTGGCGTACCTGTGCCGCCCGCCGGAAGCCGTCGCGGTCCCCGTGGCGCTGGATCGCCTCGAGGACCCGCTGCGCCTCTGCGATCGTGGCGGGGTAGTAGTCGCGTCGCAGGAACCAGAGACACCGGACCCGATACTCATCCACGAGATTCCGGAGAGCGGAGCGGGCTTCGGGCGACAGGGAGTCCATGGGTGCATTGTACCGCCCGGCTCGGATTCCGGCAGCTTGGCCCCACGCGTTGGCCATGCCCCTCCTCCAGGTCCGCGTAGCGGCTACTGGCGCCGGGAGTTGCAGCGCCTCGCGGGCCAGCGAGCGGCCGTAGCCTCTCCTATCCCTCGTCTTGGTCGGGCGGGAAGAGCTTCTCGAACTCGGGGTCGCCGCGCAGGATCGCGAGGTCGGGGTCCCGCCGCACCCAGTCCCGCTCCTTGTACCCTGCCCCCCAGGACTTCTTGAGGGCGTCGAGGGCCTCGGCCTTCTTCCCGAGCTGGGCGAAGAGGCAGGCCACGTTGTACTGGACCAGTGCGTCGTTCGGGCGCAGCGTCATCGCGAGGGTCGCGGCGCGCTCGGCGTCCTCCGACCGACCGACGAGGGCGTAGCAGTTCGCGAGGAGCGTGCGGCCACGCGCGTCCTCGGGGACCTTTCTCAGGTGGAACTCCAGAAGCTCGACCCTCTGCTGGCTGTAGTTGCGCACCGCGTCCGTCTTGCCCAACGCGCCGAGCGCGTTGATCACAGGCACGTAGATGTTGTAGTCCTCGCCCTCCGCGGCGATCGCGGCGTCCGCCATGTCCACGATCTCCTGGTTTCGCCCGGCCAGGAACAGCGCTCGACCCAGGAGGTTGTACGCGCCTTCGCAGTCGGGCTTGCGGTCGATGGCCTGGCGGACACGCTGGATGGATGCGTCGTAGTCCTTCCGCATGAGGTGGATCCAGGCTTCCGCCACCCAGATCTCGGGCTCGTCACTGCCCAGGGAGCTCGCTTTCTCGCTCGCGGCGACCGCGCGCTCGATCCACCGGTCCTCGCGCTCGAAGTTCAGGTGGTACTGGGCGCAGGCGTTGGCGATGGCGGCGTGGGCCAGTGCGAAATCGGGGTCCCGGGCGACTGCGTTGTCGAACAGCTGGAGCGCGGACTCGAGGTCCTGGCGGCTCAGCCGCCGTACGAAGTTCTTTCCGCGGAGATAGAGGTCGTAGGCCTCGAGGTCCTCGGTCGGCTTGGCGGCAAGGGCCTCCTGCTCCTGCGGCGAGAGAGTGATGCGCAGGGCCTCTGCGATCTTCCGCGCGATCTCGTCTTGAAGCTCGAAGACGTCCTCCATCTGGCGGTCGTAGCGCTCCGACCAGAGCGGGGAATCGGTCTTCGCGTCCACGAGCTGCGTGGTGATGCGGAGCCGGCTTCCGGCCCGACGCAGGCTGCCGGTCAGCACGCACGCAGCCCCCAGCTGCTGACCAATCTGGACCGGGGTCACCGGCTTGTCCCGAAAGGCTAGGACCGTCGGGCGGGAGAAGACTTTGAACCCCTTGATCTTCGACAGCTCGGTGATGATGTCTTCGGTGACGCCGTCACGGAGGTACTCGTCGTCCTTCTCCCGGCTCAGGTTTTCGAAGTACAAGACGGCCACGGACTTTTCCGACGGCGTGGCGGTGCCGCCCTTGGAATCGCTCAGCTCCGCCGCACGCCGGCCACCGGACTCCATGTCCCGCTTGAGACGCAGGAGCTCGGTCTTGAGGTCGGTGGCGGTCTGGTACCGCAGGTTGCGATCCTTCTCGAGGGCGCGTCCGAGGATGCGGCCGAGCTCGGGCGGTAACCCGGGGTTGGTCTGGCTGAGCGGAGGGGGATCGCGGTTGAGGATGGCGTCGAAGACGACCGCCGACGTCTCGCCCTGGAAGGGCAGGGCCCCGCTGGCCATCTGGTAGAGCACGGTGCCGAGGGAGAAGAGGTCGGTGCGGGCGTCGGTCGCCTGTCCGCGGGCCTGCTCGGGCGACATGTAGGAGACCGTACCCATGGTGGAGCCGTCCTGGGTCAGCTTCTGGGGCGACACCGCGGTGGGCGCCTCGGAGGTCTCGCCGCCGCGCGTTCGTGCCACCTCGATCTTGGCGAGACCGAAATCGAGGATCTTTGCCTGTCCGCGGGAGTTGACGAAGACGTTGGCCGGCTTGAGGTCGCGGTGCACGATGCCCTTGGCGTGCGCCGACTCGAGGGCGTCCGCGAGCTGTGTTCCGAGCTCGAGCAGCAGCCCGGCGTCGAATGCCCCCTTCCGGATGCGCTCGGCCAGCGTCTCGCCCTCGAGCAGCTCCATTGCGATGAAGTGCTGCCCCGCGTGCACGTCGATGGCGTGGACGGTGCAGATGTTGGGGTGGTTGAGGGCGGACGCGGCGCGGGCCTCACGCTGGAAGCGCTCGAGCAGATCCGTGTCCTTAGCCATCTCCGCCGGCAGGAACTTGAGCGCCACGTGGCGGCCGAGGCTCGTGTCCTCCGCCTCGTAAACGACGCCCATCCCGCCACTGCCCAGGCACTGCTCGCTGGTCCTGTGTCGGCCGGAAACGTGACACAGGATTTTGTCGAAGGGACCCCGGGGCTCGAGAGCGCCGGTCCGCTGGCCTTCGGACCCGACGGGGTGCTGTTCGTCGGCGACTCCAAGGGCGCGGCGATCGTCGCCATCGCCACGGGTGAGACGACGGCCAAGTCCGAGACGGGCCCGTTCGAGCTCGAGCGGATCGATCAGAAGATCGCCGACCTGCTCGGCACCACGACCGAGGACGTGCGCGTCAACGACCTGGCCGTCGGCCCGTCGGGCGCCGCCTTCCTTTCGGTCTCCCGGGGCCAAGGGGCCGAGGAGGTCCCGCTGATTCTCCGGGCCAGTCGCAGCGGCGCGATCACCGAAGTGCCACTGGACGGGGTTCGGTATTCAAAGGTCGAGCTGCCGAACGCACCCGATCCCGGTGCGATGCGGCGGGGACGGAGCCTCCGGCAGCTCGCCATCACCGACATTGTCTACCAGGACGGCCAGGTCTACGTTGCCGGGCTGTCGAACGAGGAGTTCGCCTCCAAGCTCCGGGTCATCCCCTTCCCCTTCACGGGCGTCGAGGCGGGAACGAGCGTCGAGATCTACCACGGCAACCACGGCGCCTGGGAGACGCGCTCGCCGATCCGCACGCTGGTCCCGTACGACATCGCGTCCGATCCGCACATCCTGGCGGCGTACACCTGCACGCCCTTGGTCACGTTTCCGGTGAAGGCCGTGACCGGCGGAGGAGGCAAAGTGACGGGCACGACGGTCGCCGAGCTGGGGAACCGGAACCGCCCGCTGGACATGGTCGTGTACCAGAAGGACGGCAAGGACTACTTGCTGATGGCCAACAGCAGCCGCGGCGTCATGAAGGTGGCGACCGAGGGGATCGGCTCGGTCAAGGGGATCACCTCGGAGGTCGAAGGCGTCGCGGGGCTGTCCTACGAGACGATCGCCCACCTCGAGGGCGTGCAGCAGCTCGATCGGCTCGACAAGGAGCACGCGCTCATCCTCAAGGAGGCCGGGGGTGGCCTCGACCTGACGGCGGTGCCGCTGCCCTAATGAAGTCGACGTTGAAGTCGGAGGCGGAGCCGCGGTGGGGCGGCCTTGCGGCCCGCGCCCTGAGGAGACTCGGGGGCGCGGGCCTGGTCGCCGCGTTGCTGGTGCCGACGACGGCGTCGGGAGCGGGCTCCGACGCCCCCGCGGCTGCGTCGATCCGTCTGATCGTGATCGATCACGCCGGCCGACGAGCGATCGCCGTCGTTGGCCTCGGGCGAGAGGTCGTCGCGCGGGTCGGCGCGGCGGACCTCACTCTCCAGGGGTGGCGTCGCCTCTTGTCCGTGCGGGTCGGGGACGGACCCGCGCGCGCGGCGGCGCCGATGCTCGGGGCGTATGTCGCTTCCGGGGACGCGCTGGTCTTCACGCCTCGTTTCGCCCTGAAGCCGGGCCTTCGCTACCAGGCCACCTTCGACCCGTCGCAGTTTCCCGGGGCGACGGGAGGATCGACCGATCGGGTCACGGCCGACATCCGACTTCCGGGCGGGGAGCCTCCGGCGCTCGAGACGCGCATCGAGGCGGTCTATCCGTCGAGCGACGAGCTGCCCGAGAACCTGCTTCGGTTCTACATCCAGTTCTCGGCGCCGATGCGCCAGGGGGAGTCGTACCGCTTCGTCCACCTCGTCGCCATCGGGGCCGGCGAGGTGGAGCTGCCGTTTCTTGAGCTGGCTGAGGAGCTCTGGGACCCCGGGGGACGTCGGCTGACGCTGCTCTTCGACCCCGGGAGGATCAAGCGCGGTCTGGTCCCCCACGCGGAGGTCGGCGTGGCCCTTCGGGCCGGGACGCGCTACGCGCTCGTCGTGGATCGGCAATGGCGGGACGCGAAGGGCGCGCCCCTCGTAGAGGACTTTCGCAAAGAGTTTCTGGCCCTCACCCCCGACCGCTCGTCGCCGAGCCCGATACAGTGGCAGGTGGGCGCACCTGAGGCTGGCACCCGGGAGCCGCTCGTCCTCCGGTTTCCCGAGCCCCTCGACCGGGCTCTGCTCCATCGGCTGGTCTGGGTCGAGGACGACTCCGGCGAGCCCGTCCGGGGGGTGGTCGAGACGCGGGATCACGAGACGCGCTGGCTGTTCGTGCCGGAGCGGCCGTGGCAGGACGGCACCCACAGCGTTCGCGTGGATCCGGCACTGGAGGACGTGGCTGGCAACAGTGTCGGGCGGCCGTTCGAGGTGCTGAACGACGGGACGCAGGCGGTCGGCTCAGCCGCCGGCGCCCCCGTCGGGCTTCAGTTCACCGCCCGGCGACCGTAGAGCGGGGCCGCCCGACGCCGGCGCGCAGTGGCTCACATGCTGGCGGCGCTGCCCATGCCTCCGACCACACCCCCGACTATGAGCAGGGCGAGGCCACCGAGGTAGTAGAGAAAGGGCTTTTTCGTGTCATCCCAGTTCTTGATGACGAAGATCAGGATCACGAAGGGTACGAACAGGCTGCCCAGCCCCCACAGAACACTTGCCTGGAAGGCCTTGATCAGGACCATGATCCCGAACACCAGCATGACGATGCCGCCCACCGCCATCAGCAGCATTCCCACCATTTCCATGGCTACCCCCTTTGTCGGCGCACTCAACTCGGTGCCCGACGAACACGAGGATACGGGAACAGGAGGCCTCCGGCAAGCAAGGCAAGCAGCTACCGGCTCTCGTAGGGGCCGTGGACAGCCGTCACTTCGTACGTTTCGGCGGAGTCGTCCAGGATGATGACGTGGTAGCGATCGCCTCCCGGTTCCACTCGAATGACGATGTGCCCGCGATCGCTCTTGAGGCGGTCGAGGCCCACGACCACGAGGCGGTTGGCCTCGTGCATGTTGGTGGCGAACATGTCGCGCGGACCCGGATAGAGGAACGTCGACTGCAGGCGGTAGTAGACGCGGTGTGTCGGGTGTGCCGAGTCCCAGACCGGAAAGATCCAGATGCGCGGGCGAAGCGCGCCGACGAAGTAGGCGTTCATGGAATCCATGTAGCCGTGGTGGTTCAGGACGCTGACGTCGACCGGCCCGACTGCCTGCGCCACGGGTGTCTCGACGTCGTACCAGCCGGGCTGGCCCTCCAGCACGATGCCGGGGATGTCGCCGCCGGTGAAGTAGTCGAAGCTTCCGTAGCTGAGTCGGAGGCCGAGGCTCGACATGTTCTCGGTGGGCCGTACGGTGTTCGACTCGCCCAGGGGAGGGAAGTGGTGGCGGGTCGTGTCGCCGACCCCGGTCCAGATCTCCCCGTTGGCCATGATGTTGCGCACCTCGAAGCTCGGATACTTCTCCGGGTCGCTCAGCAGCACGATCTGGTCGTTCCGCCCCGGATGAAACCGCTCGGGCTGGAGGCCGTTGTGCTCCTGCTGCCACTCGAGGAACGCCCGATAGTTCTTGACGCTGGCGTTGTCGTGAGGCGAAGGGTAGTCGTAGTCCGGCCAGCCGTGGTCCAGCATCTTGCGAATCGGGATCTCCTCGCCGATCCGCGTGATGCCTGTGAGCCGATAGGCTCCCGAGTCCGCCATCGTGGAGTCGTCACTCACGTAGCCCATGTGGTCGCCGTGGAAGTGGGTGAGCAGGGCGTAGTCGATCCTCGGGGACGGCCCCTGAGTGGACACGTGGCGGATATAGCGGGTGAGCCACTCGCCCGCCGGGCGGGAATCATCGGGGCGTGCCGGGGCCAGGCGTGGCCCGCTTCGGGTCAGCTCGCCCGCGTCGACCAGCATGGTCGTCCCGTCGGGAAGCACGAAGAAGGCGCAGTTTCCCCGGCCGGTGCTGATCTGGTGGATGTCGAGGGTGCCGGGGGTCCAGGCCGGCAGGATCTCGCCCACGACCTGAGCGCCGGCAGGCGCTGCCAGGGGCAGGATCGAAAGGACCGAGACGGCGATTCTCTTCATGGCGTTCTCCTTTGGAAGCGTTCTCCCGGCAGGACTCAATAGGCGACGGCCTCGGTGACGGCCTCGAAGAAGGCGGCCCGATGGGCGGCAAGGTCCTTCCCCGTGGCTCGAGGCCAGGCCCCGTGGGTGACGATGACCAGCTTCTCCTCCGGATCGATGAAGATGGCCTGGCCGAAGATCCCGAGGGCTCGGTAGGCCCCCGTGTGGCTCAGCCACCAGAGGTAGCCATATCCGTCGTTCGACTTCGAGGGCGTCGTCGACTCCGCCATCCAACCATCTGGCAAGACGGGGGTCCCGTCGGGGAGCACCCCCTCGCGCAACGCGAAGAGGCCGATGCGCCCATAGTCGCGCAGCGTAGCGCTGATGCAGCAACCCCCGTGCTCCGCGCCGCCGGGCTCGACGAGCTGCCAATAGGCGTCCGCCTCCATGCCGAAGGGCTTCCAGATCTTCTGTGCGAGGTACGAGGCGAGGTCGCTGCCCACGGCGGCTCGGACGACGCCGCCCACCAGGTGGGTCTCGCCGGTGTTGTAGTTGAAGCGGTCTCCCGGTGGAGCCACCCGGGGCTTTGCGCCCAGGAAGCGAATGCGTTCGGCGGCGGTGCCCCGTGAGGTGCTCACGTCGGAGCGCGGGTCCGCGTAGTCCTCGTTCCACTCGACGCCCGAGGCCATCTGCAGCGCGTTTCGGAGCGTCACGTCCTCGTAGGGCGTGCCCTCGAGACCGGGCAGATAGGCGGCGACCGGGTCGTCGAGGCTCTCGATGCGGCCCTCGCGGATCGCGGCGCCCATGAGGAGGGAGACCACGGATTTCGCGATCGAGAACGAGATCCACCTGGTCTCGGCCGTGTTGCCCCGGTCGTACTCCTCGAAGACGATCTCTCCGGCCTTGATCACCAGCAGGCCGACGACGCGGTTGTAGGCCTGGAAGCCCGCGAGATCGAAGGTCTCGCCCTCGACCTGATAGCTCACGGAGGACAGGTCGCGAGGGCGTTCCGGGAGCGGATAGGGGCGGCCGCCGGCAGCAATCACCCGGGTCGGGGCGATTCGGTTCATGTTGCGATAGCCCGCGAGCTGCTGCGCGGGCGTCCAGGTCAGGATGTCCCCGTGCGCGCCGAGGTTGGCGAGGTCGTCGTGGGACCGCGGCTCGTTCTGCTGCGCCGGGGAGCACGCCGTCCAGCTCGCGGCGACCACGCAGAGGACAGCGACTGGCTTCATGAGCGCACCCTGGCATAGACGTCGGCCGTCCAGGCGACGGACGAGCTGCGGCTCACGAGGTCGAAGCTTCGAGCTCGGACGAAGGCCTCCATCGACGTGGTCGAGTGCACGAAGGAGCGGAACGCGTTGCCCCGGATGCGCCGGACGCCGTTGTCGAGCCCCAGGACTCTCCGCACGTACCACAGGTCGCGGGGATAGGAGAAGGCCACGAAACGCCTGGCGTGCGCCAGGGCCTGCTCGAGAAGCGGCTCGAATGCGGGATAGCAGCAGACGACCCGGTCCAGGGTGACGATGTCCGCGGTCGCCAGACCCTTCGCAAGACTGACGAAGTCGCCACTATACCACTCGATCTGGGGAGAGCGGCCCCTCCGCGCAGCCTCGTCACGACCGGCGGCGATGGAGGCCGGCGAGGCGTCGACGGTGTGGGCGCTCTCGATGCCCGCGTCGAGAAGCTCGAAGGTCAGCGGGCCGATGCCCGCCCCGATGTCCAGGAGCGTTCCTTCGAGGGGCGACGCGGCCACGAGACCTCGCCGGAGGAGACGCGTGGTGACGTCGGGACCCCTCCTCCGATAGCGTCTGACGTCCCGTTTCGCTCGGCGAGCGTCGAACTGTTGTTCCGCCGCCGCACAGAAGCCGCTGCAGCAGACGCTCATCACACCCCAACCTGTGAATGCCCTTGCAAGAGGGCCGTGCGCGGCGCGTGCCGGCGGGGGCCCGAACCGCGCGACGGGCTCACTTGGGCTGAGCTGTGACCCGCAGGTACGGCTTGAGGGTCTTCCACCCGGCCGGGAACTTGTCCTTGGCCTGCTCGTTGGACACGGACGGAACGATGATCACATCGTCGCCCTGCTTCCAGTTCGCAGGCGTGGCGACCTGGTGCCTGGCCGTGAGCTGCATGGAGTCCAGCAGCCGGAGGACCTCGTCGAAGTTGCGGCCGCTGGTCATCGGGTAGATCAGCATCGCCTTGACCTTCTTGTCCGGGCCGATGAGGAACACCGAGCGCACTGTCGCGTTGTCGGCGGCCGTCCGCCCATCGCAGGTCTCACCGGCCTCGGCCGGCAGCATGCCGTAGAGCTTCGCCACCTTCAGCTCCGGGTCTCCGATCAACGGGTAGTTGACCTTGTGGCCCTGCGTCTCCTCGATGTCCTTCGACCAGGCCTCGTGATCGCTCACCTTGTCGACGCTCAGACCGATCACCTTGCAGTTGCGCTTCTCGAACTCCGGCTGGAGGCTGGCGACGTATCCGAGCTCCGTGGTGCAGACCGGCGTGAAGTCCTTCGGGTGGGAGAAGAGAACCGCCCACCCATCACCAACAAACTCGTGGAAGTTGATGGTGCCCTGCGTCGTCTGCGCCGAAAAATCAGGGGCTTCCTGATTGATGCTCAATCCCATGGTTCCTCCTGCGTCATTCTGAGCGCCTCCCTCGTGGGGATGGCGCCAAGAATCTCCCAATACCGCTATTGGGGAATTGTCTTCTGTCTTGAGAGTCAAAGGAGCATTCTATCGACACTTGGGTCGGTTTGGACAGCCGAAGATCCCCCTGGGACACGCCGCGGGGCGCCTGAGCTCAGGGCGTTGAACGCGGCTCAGAGGATCGCGTCGGTCCGTGTGTCCCGTCGGAGGGTGAGCCAGCGCCGGCACCCGAGGGCGTGAAACCACCTCTCGGTCACGGGCCCTTCGGGGTTGTCGTGCATGAAGCCCCGGTCCAAGTCCCGGGCGTCCGCATCGGTGATCGAGTCCGGGACCACGGGGACCTCGCCGTAGAGGAACTCCTCGAGGGGCCGGGTGCCGCAGTGGGGACAAGGGAGCTGGATCATGTTTTGCTCGCTCTCAATGGGTCCCGGCCGACCCGCGGTCGGCCAGGGTCCGATCCCGCTCGAAGCGATCCAGGGCAAAAGGGGCGATCAGGTCCGGGGTCTCACCCTCGGCGATGAGGCGGGCCATCTGCTCGCCACCTGCCGGGATCGCCTTGAAGCCCCAGGTGCCCCAGCCCGTGGTGATGTAGAAGCCGTCCACGCCGGTCTTGCCCATGATGGGGGAGTAGTCGGGGCTCATGTCGCACACGCCCGTCCACTGCCGGAGGACCCTGAGGTCGCGCAGGAAGGGGAGGAGGGTCATGGCACGGTGGGCGGTGTGCTGCAGGAAGGAGTGGCCCGCGCGGTACGAGTAGCTGGGCTGCCGGTCGATCTCGGCGCCCATCAGCATGTGGCCCCCAGCGGTCTGGCTGGCGTAGAAGAGGAGGTCGCCCGAGGCCACGATCGTGTCGAACCCGAGCTGGTAGGGGTTGGTGACCAGGGCCTGGAGGGGATGGGTGCGGATCGGCAGGCGCAGGCCGGCCATGGCTCCGAGCCGGGTGACGTGACCTCCCACGGCGGAGACGACGATCCCGGCCGAGATGCGTCCCGCCGGCGTCTCCACTCCCCTCACCCGGCCTCCATCGCGCATCAGACCGGTGACGGGTGTGCGCTGGTGAACGTGAACTCCGCGCTTCATGGCGCCTTCGGCGTACGCCCACACCACACGATCGTGCCGGGCGGTGGCTCCCTGGACGTGATACGTGCCTCCGAGGACGGGCCACAGGCCTCCGCCCTCCAGGTCGATCTGCGGACAGATCTTCTTGATCTCCTCGGGCTCGACGAACTCGGTCTGCGCGGAAAACGCGCTGTTGACCTCCGCCCGGGCGCGTTCGGCGCGGAGACCCATCTCGCTGTGAGCCAGCCAGAGGAGGCCCTTCTGCTGGTGCATGCACGGCCGCCCGGTCTCCTCCTCGAGTCCCACGTAGAGATCCATCGAGTGCTGATAGAGGCGAACCGCTTCGGGGATGCCGTAGTTGGCCCGGATGATCGTGGTGTTTCGCCCCGAGTTGCCGCTGCCGATGTAGCCTCGCTCGAGCACCGCCACGTTGGTGATGCCGTGCCGGGCCGCGAGGTAGTACGCCGTGGCGAGACCGTGCCCACCGCCGCCGACGATGATCACATCGTAGCTCTTCCTGGGTTTCGCCCAGGAGAGCTGGATGGTTCGCTCCACGTTCTCGTTCATGGAGCACCGTCCATTCGCTCCTCGAAGTCGGCGACGAACGGGCTCTGAACGACAAACAGGACGCGATCCGCCTCGAACCACAGCTTCGCGGGGATCTCCGCCACGGCGCCCTGGACGAAGGCCGGTCGTTCCGAGGGCAGCTCGAACGGGCAGGCGCATGCGAGGAAGGCGAGGGCGTCCTTCATCGGGAGCCAGGCCCCGGCAAATCCACTCTCCCGCTCCACGATGGCGTGGAGGTCGGAGACCGCATCCGCCGGGACCCGGCCCAGGACGAGCGCCTCGTCGGGGGCCAGCCGAAGGGCCTGTGTTCCCTCGGGCCACGGGGCAGCGTCGAGTGCCTCGGGGGCGGCCACGATCCGGGTCGCTTCGAGGGGCCGGAACCGGCTCCGGGCGCCGTCGCTCGGCACCGGGGCGTCGGCGTGCATCGGGGGACGCGAGACGGCACTCACCTTCGCCCGAGCGCGCTCGCCGCCGGGGTCGTAGAACGGCGTGGGCACGCGACGGGCGGAGCGCCCACCGATCGTGACGTCGGAGGGGAGCTCGCCGTCCACGAGATCGACCCAGCCGAGCATCACGGCCTTGTCCAGGGTGGGGGAGGCGGTGGCCGAGGTGACGTAGCCTGCGTAGTCTGCGCCGTTCCAGATCACCGCTCCTTCGATGGGAGCGGGACGGTCCATCTCGAGGCCGACGAGGCAGCGGTCCAGGGGCACCTTGTTCGTGCGCTCCACCGCCTGGCGTCCCACGAAGCCGGGTTTGTCCAGACGGACCGCCCACTCGTGATCGATCCGCCGCGGTGTGGAGTCGAAGTCGGTGTCCTGCCCGACGACGATGTGCCCTTTTTCGAGCCGCAGCTCCAGCAGTGCCTTGACCCCGTGAGGCCGAATCTCGAGGTTGCGGCCCAGCTCGAGGAGCCGCCGCCACAGGGCCACCGAGTCCGCGGCGGCGTGGTGCAGCTCGTAGGACAGCTCGCCGGTGAAGCTCAGCCGGAAGATGCGGCAGTCGATTCCGGCCACCTCTCCCGACCCGTGCCGGGCGAAGGCCGGCGGCTCGGCGAGCCCGGCCCGCGCCAGCAGGTCGGCCGCACGGGGCCCGGTGACGTTGATCGCCCCGAGCGACGCCGTCTGGTTGATCACCCGAACGTCGAACTCCTCCGACTCGGCCCAGTCCCGGATCCACAGCTCTCCGAAGGTCGAGCCCGCCGTGGTGAGCGTCAGGGTGAAGCGGGTCTCGCTGTCGCGGCAGATCAGGCCGTCGTCGACCACGTATCCACGCTCGTCCAGGAGGAGCGCGTAGCGGCTGCGGCCCGGCTTCAGGCTCGCTACCTTCGTCGGATAGAGGTGCTCGAGAAGCGCCAGGGCGTCGGGACCCGAGACCCGGAACTTGCCGAGTGTGCTCACATCGCCCAGCGACACCCCCTCGCGCACGGCCCGGTACTCGCCCAGCGGATCGCCATACGTCCAGGGGCGCCACCAGCCCCCCGAGCGTTCCATGTGGGCGCCCAGGGCCACGTGCTCGTCGTGCAGCGGGGTGCGAGGCGTGGGGCGGTGATGGGCTCCGGCGGCCACCTCGCCAATCGTGAGCTGTCGCGTCACCGGTCGCGCGGTGAACGGGGCCGGCAGCGTCTCGCCTCGCTCTGCAAGAAAGCTCCGCACGTGCGGCAGGCACGCCGCACCCTGGCAGGTGCCGGTTCCGGCCAGCGACGCCCGCTTCACCAGCTCGAGCTCGCGGAAGCCGTGATCCCACACGAGCTCGAGATCCTCCACCGTCACGCCGTTGCACGGACAGACGGTCCCGGTGCGAGGGCACGGCGGGACGTCGGAGTCCCGAGCGGCGTCACCGACGACCCGAACCGGCAGATCGCGCCCCATGCGCGCCAGCGCGTCCCGGGGATGGAGTCCCAGACCCAGCGACACGGTGTTGCAGGTGTAGCTCCGCTCGCGTCCCGTCGTGTCGCGAACCACCACGGCGCGCACCCGCTCCTCGCCTTCGAATCGGACCAGGTCTCCCTCGGCGCGTACGCAATCGATGTCGCTCGGCGGCTCTCCGACGGCGACCAGGCGTCCCAGGTCGACACCGCTCTGCGCCAGGGCGCTGGCCGCGCGCGCGGTGACGAGCCCCCCCAGATCGCTCCCGGGCACCACCGGCTGGATCTCGGCCGCCCCCGTTGCGACGACGATCTCGTCGCGCGGGTGGACGTTGAGCGTGCCCTCACGGGTTCGCGCGACGACCAGGGGGCCGGCATAGAGCCCGATCACCTCCTGGCCGTCCGCGGCGTCGAGGGTGACGACGCTCTTGCCTGCCGCTCGCGCGTCGGCCGCGGCTGCTTGCCCTGAGGCCCCCTGGCCGAGGACCGCAACGTCGCAGTGCACGTGCCGCGCGACCGGGGAGGGACAGGAAGTCGCGGGCGGCGCATCGTCATCGTCGAGCGGCCGCGTCAGGGGAGGGCGACCGCCGTCCCTGTGTTGTGTCTCGACGACGGTTCCCGGCCGCGCCTCGATCTGGCACGTGCGGACGTAGCCGACTCCGTCGACACTGGCGAGGCAGTGCGGGCAGTCTCCGCCCAGGCACAGGCAGCCCCTTCCGGTCGGGTGCCGCCCGTCGCGGAGCATCGCCACGAGGAGGGAGTCACCGGTCTCGAAGTCGACCGGGGCACCATCGACGACAATGCGTTTTCGGGGCAAGGTACAGATTCTAGAGAAGCTGCCCGGGCGAGACAATGCCTGATCGGGCCCTCCGCTGGGGTATCATTGCGATTCGTGGCCAGGAGTACCGCCGGAACACTCGCCGCCGCTCTCTTGCTCCTGCCGGTCGCCGTACCGCCCGCGGCCGCGCAGGGGGCTGGCCCGGTCGAGGAGACGACCGCGTTGGTCACCTTTGGATCCCTCCTCGGCGAGCTGGCGGATCGGGATCGGCTCGCGATCTTTCCCGGGGGCACCTACACCCAGCACCAGGCCTCCAGCCACGACCCCCGAAACGCGGCCGGCTTCTCGAAGCGCGGGTCCCCCTGGGGATTCGCCAACGTCGACTTCGGCAACTACGTCCGGCAGCAGACGATCGACGGGCGCGAGGAGTGGGTCCTTCTCGAGGAGTCCGGGCCCGGGGCGATCGCGAGGTGGTGGTCGGTGGGGATCGACGACGAGCTGCTTGCCAGCGGTGTTTTCCGTGTCTATCTCGATGGTGCCTCGACACCGGCGATCGAAGCCTCAGCAGTGGACCTGGTGGGCGGCGACAACTCCGGATTCGGGTCGGCCCTCAACTTCGGAACGCCGGAGCGGGGCGGGAACCTCTATGCGCCGATCCCGTATCGCTCCGCCATCAAGATCACCTGGGACGGCCCGACCACCCACGGAGGGAACGACGTCGCCTCCAGGGATCCGAAGCTGAAGCACAGCACCGAGAGCGCGCTCTGGTACAACATCAACTACCGCCGTTTCGGAGCGGGTACGGACGTCACGAGCTTCACGCGATCGGACGCCGCTGACTGGGGCGAGGCCCTCGGCCGGGTCAACCGCCACCTGTCGCGTCCGGCGCTCGCGCAACGAGCCACCGAAACGCTGTCGGCGAAGGAGCGGCTGGATGACGGGAGTGTCGTCGCCCACCGGATCGCCGGACCTGCCGCCATCCGCCGTGTGAAGGTGCGGGTCTCCGGCGACGACCCGGTGGCGGCCCTGCGGGACACGACCCTGGTTCTGACCTTTGACGGCCGGGAGACCGCTCGCGTCCCCGTGGCCGAGTTCTTCGGAAACGGAGAGAGCGCGAGCCGGAAGGACCCCTACAACGAAGGCGGAGATTCCGCGCGGCAGGTCGTCGCGACGGGGGAGATGACGTCGTACTGGGTGATGCCCTTCCAGGAGTCGGCCGAGGTCCAGCTCGTCAACGAGAGCGGGCAACCCGTGAACGTCGCCCTGGCGGTGGACGTGGGGAAATGGAGTTGGGACGAGCGTTCGATGCACTTCCACGCCGACCACCGGTGGGAGAGGGGCATCCCGACGCGAAGCGCCGGCGACGCCCCCTGGCCCGGCGTTGCGGGGAAGCGTGAGCTGTACAGCGCCGAGGGGGACGCGGACTTCCGGTTCATCGACATTCGTGGGGCCGGCGTTTACGTCGGCGACACGCTTTCGATCCGCAACCGGTCGACCGGACCCGGGCTGAACGCGTGGTGGGGCGAAGGCGACGAGAAGATCTACATCGACTACCTTGACGAAGAGGGCGACGGCTCCACCGCCACACCGGATCACAAGGGGACCGGCACCGAGGACTACTACGGCTACTCCTTCGGGAGCGGCAAGGAGTTCACGAGCCCTTTCGTGACACAGCCCAACGCCGCGGGAAATCGGACCGACGACGGGGCGCTCACCGTCAACGGTCGGGTGCGGGGCCTGGACGGCATCCCGTTCCATCACTCCTTCAAGTTCGACATGGAGCTTTGGAAGTGGCGGGAAGGCGAGATCGACATCGGGGCGGCGACCTTCTGGTACGGCATCCCGGGAGCCGCATCCATGAGCGTCGCGGCAGACCTCTCCGTCGACTACTCGTCGGCGTCGGACCGCCGGACCGTTGCCGATGTCGGGCTCACCGACACCGCCGGCGACGGGAGGTGGCTCTTCTTGTCCTCCGACAACGCCGACCCCGGCGCCTCCGCTGCGCGGGTGTCGAATCTCGCCGGGGGCAACATGGGTGATCGCGGCGCCAGGGGATTCCTCGGAGCCGAGGGCGGCGGCCGCATCCCGCCGGCTCTCTCGGACGGCCAGGAGCCGGGGTACCACGAGCTGGAGGTTCACCTCGGAAGCGGCGACGCGGCGTGCCCGTACGTCGTCGCCCGCTGGGTAGCAGGAGACGCGTCCAGCGGGCTGATCAACATCAGCGGGTCGGTCCGGAACCTCGTCGAGGTGGGCGACGGAGTGAGCTTCCTGGTGTACGTCGACGGTGAGCGGGCGTTCGAGGGCGCCGCCGACGCAAGCCGTCGGTCACTGGGCGAAACCTACTTCGACTTCGACAGGACCGTTGAAGCCGGGCAGTTCGTCGATCTCGTGGTCGGCAACGGCGGCCATGGGGATGCCGAGGGAGACGAATCCGCGGTCCGCTTCGTCATCCGGTCGCTCAACTAGGCCGCCCGTTCAATCCGAGAGGGCGGGCGTGACGACGAGCGACGCGCGCGCCGGCCGGCTGCCGCAGTCGGCGAACCAGCACTCGCCCTCGCTCACGGGATCCCAGTCGAAGTGGTACTGGCCCGGCTCCTCCGGGGCCCGAACGGTGAGGAGGCAGCGGGTCTCGTGTCCCGGCTCGCCGGCGCGGGGCAGGCCGAAGCGCCCTCCTTCCTCGACGACGGCGGCGTCGTTGTCACCGGTCAAGTGGTAGGACAGGCTGAGATGAGGCCAGCCAGAGCCCGAGGTGTCCCACGCCAGGCGACCGGTGTTGCGGGCGAGTATCTCGGCCAGAACCGGCGCTCCGCACCGCGCGGTCGAGGGCATCCTGACCGGCAGCTCCGCCCCCCAGGGGGGCGCCGTCGGGGCGTCGGGCACCGGCTCGACGCCCGGGATGACGTGGCCCGCCCGTTCTCGGGAACGTTCTCCCGTCGGTGGCGCCGCCTCCGACCCGACGGGTCGGCGCTCTGCCTCCCCGGGCAGCCGGTAGTCGGCCTCCCCGCGCCCCTCGCTTCCGTGGTCTCGATAGAAATCGATCTTCTTCTCTCGCTCCTCTTTGGTCAGGACCACGGGCTCGTAGTGGAGCACAGCGCTTCGCTCTTCCCAGCAACCGGGTCCCATCACCCGGTAGCCGCTGTGCACCTTGCCGGTGTGCCAGACGCGCCCCGGGTCGTTGCGGAAGAGGCGGATCTGCCAGTCCGGGAACCAGGGCGCCGCGTGCAGGTACGTGAGCGGATCGCGCTCGACGATCCACTTGCGGGGCAGCCAGTAGTGGGTGTAGCGGACGTTGGTGAGCAGCTCGGGGAGGAGCGGCGCGAAGGCGTCGTCGAGGCCCTCGTCCTCGTCGATCTCCAGGATCCAGTCCCCGGTGGCGTGCCGCAGGGGGAGCAGGCGTGCGCGCACGGGCGGACCGACGTGCTCGAAGCGGAAGACGAGATCGGCGTGTTGGCACGCGAGGGCGAAGGTGTCGTCGGTGGAGGCGGAGTCGACCCCCACGACCACCTGGTCGGCGATGCCGTCGAGCTCGTGCAGCAGTCGTTCGAGCCCCGCCCGTGACGAGTGGGCCAGGATGCAGGCGCTGAGGGTCGGTCGCCGGTCGCTCATCTCGCCGGTGGGTCGCCGAGACCGATGCGCTCTCGCGCCTCCCGCGGGCTCGCAACAGGTCGACCGATGGCCCGAGCGACGCCGACGATTCGTTCGACGAGAGCGAGGTTCGTCGCGGGCTCGGTCTTGGCGGCGTCCATGAACAGGTTGTCCTCGAGCCCGATCCGCACGTGTCCGCCCATGGTCACCGCCATGGCGTTGCCGGCAGCTGGAAGCGGCCGATCCCGGCGGCGGCCCACGTGGCTCCGGCCGGCACGGCCTGGGCGAGGAGCGACAGGTGGAGAGGCGTCGCGGCCAGGGTGCCGAGAGAGCCGAGGAGGAAGTTAAAGTAGAAAGGCTCTTGCAGGACTCTGCGCTCGATCAAGTATCTGGCGTAGTCGAGCATCCCCATGTCGAAGACCTCGAGCTCTGGTCACGATGCCCCGCTCCTTCATGCGGTCGGCGAGGGCGTGGATGACTTTCGGCTCGTTCAGCGAGGCCTGGCGCGGGAAGTTCATCGACCCGAGGGTCAGCGAGGCCATGTCCGGCTTCTCGGCGCCGTCGAGGTCGAGGACCTCGGCCCGCTGCTCCAGGCTGCGGACGACGCGGCCGCTCGTGGTGACGCAGATGACCATCTCGGGGGCCCGGGCCCGCACCCGGGCAACGATCCCGCGGAAGACCTCCTGGCGGTGGGTGGGCCGCCCTTCCGGGTCGCGGGCATGGACGTGGGCGATGGTGGCGCCCGCGGCCGCACATCTCACGATGTCGTCGGCGATCTCCTCCGGCGCTTCGGGCACGGCTGGGTTGTCGGCCCTGGTGGGGACCATCCCCGTGGACGCCAGGTTGACGATCAGCGGCTCGTAGGTCATCTTCCTGCCTCTTCGGCGTACTCCTCGACGATTCGAGCCGGGACACCCCGCACCTGCACCCGGTCCGGCACGTCCTTCGTGACCAGGGCGCCTGCCGCGATCATCGACCCCGCGCCGATGCGGACCCGGTCGAGCACCGTGGCACCGATCCCGACGTACGTCCCGGGCCCGATCGTGACGCCGCCCGCGACATTCGCTCCCGGAGACAGGGTCACGAACTCACGGATGACCGTGTCGTGGCCGATGATAACGCCATTTTTCACCAGGATCTGCCCTTCGAGGCGCGTGTTCGCGCCGACGATCACGCCGGCACTCAAGAACGAGCCGGCTCCGACCACGCTGCGGTGCGAGACACGCGCCGTGGGATGCACGACCGTCGCGAAGCCGAAGCCCATGGCCTCGACGTCCTCGACGAAGCGGCGGCGCTCGGTGGTGCCGAGGGAGCAGAGGGCCCGGTGATCTGTGGCGAGTGGCCCCGCGTCGCCGATCCAGACGATGGGCCGGCCCAGGAGCTTCTCCCCGGTCCTGGTCCGGTCCTGGTTTTCGACGAAGACCGAGACGTCGAACTCTCCGGTATCTTCGATGATGTCGACAGCCTCGGGCGCAAAGAGGCTGGTTCCCAGGATCGCGAGTTTCTCCCGTGGCATGTTCTTCCCAAATTGGACGACGATGCTGCGATTCTACGTCCCTGCCCGATGAAAGCAAAAGTATGATGACGGCTGACGCGCATGCGACCGTCCGCCGTGATATTGCGAGGATGATGATGAATCTGCCCGGGAGGATTTTCGGGATGTTGCTGCTCGCGGCCGTGGTCGGGTCGGGGTCAGAGGCAGACGATGGCCCCATCGTCATCGTCATCGCCCACCGCGGCGCCAGCGGTCATCGTCCCGAGCACACGCTGGGGGCCTACCGGCTGGCGATCGAGCAAGGGGCCGACTACATCGAGCCCGACCTGGTGGCGACGCGCGATGGCGTCCTGGTCGCTCGCCACGAGAACGAGATCTCCGACACCACCGACGTCGCGGATCACCCGGAGTTCGCCGATCGGAGATCGACGAAGACGATCGAAGGCCGGGAGGTGACAGGCTGGTTCACCGAGGACTTCACCCTCGAGGAGCTCAAGACCCTCCGGGCCCGGGAGCGCCTCGCCGACCTGCGCGGCACCGCCTACGACGGACGGTTCGAGGTGCCCACGCTTCAGGAGATCATCGATCTCCTGGTGGAGGTGAACGGTGACGCCGCTCGCAAGGGTCGCGCCGTCGGTCTTTGTCCCGAGACCAAGCACCCGTCGTATTTCGCGAAGATCGGCCTTCCGCTGGAAGAGCCGCTGGTGGAGGCGCTGCACCGCGCCGGGTGGCGCACGCCCGAGGATCCCGTTCTCATCCAGTCGTTCGAGGTAGGGAACCTGAAGAAGCTCTCCGGCATGACCCGCCTACCCCTCGGGCAGCTCGTGCCGGCAGATGGCCGGCCGCCGGACCTGGCCCGGGCCGGTGACCCGCGAACTTATGCCGATCTCATCACGCCGGAGGGACTCGCGGAGATCGCCACATACGCCCAGAGCGTCCTCGCCCACAAGCGCCTCGTGCTCCCTCCGGACACGGAGGGTGGCCTGGGGTCTCCGACGGCGCTCGTGCGCGAGGCCCACGAGGCGGGGCTCCTCGTCCACGTCTGGACCCTGCGGGCCGAGAACGCATTCCTGCCGCCGAGCCTCGGCAAGAGCAGGGGCCGCGCCGGGATCGGGGACATGGCCGGCGAGGTCCACCTCTTTCTGGAAGCCGGGGTCGACGGCTTTTTCACCGACCACCCCGACATCGGCGTCGCCGCCCGCGACAGCTTCGTCGAGGGGAGTCGCGGGCGGTGATGTTCGCGGAGCGTCAGCGATCGCGCGCCTTCTCGAAGATAAAGAGGTGCTGCGTGGGCAGAAACTCGTGGAGAGCCACGAGGCTGTAGCCCGCCGGCTGCCATTCGGAGAGGACCTGCTCTGGTGACATGCGGTGCTCCTCGCGGATGTGAAGAGCGCTCGTTCCCTCGAGCCGATACTCGACCAGGGCGACCTTCCCGCTTGTGCGCAGGGCCTCGCGTATCCTCGCCAGCATCGCCCTCGGCTGCTGAAACTCGTGGTAGACGTCGACCAGGAGGATCCAGTCGAGCGATCCTGGCGGGAGCTTCGGGTCGTCGTTCTCGCCGCGGAGGGGAACGACGTTGGTCAGACCCGCCTCGGCGAGCCCCGTTTCGAGACGCTCGATCATTTCGGGCTGCACATCGACGGCATAGACGCGCCCACCAGGCGCGACCGCTCTCGCCATGCGTCGGGTAAAATATCCCGTCCCGCACCCGATGTCGGCCACGACGTCTCCGTCGCGAAGCCCCATGGCGCGCAGGATCTCCTCGGGGCGCTGTTCCTCGTGCCTTCCCTCCCGCTCCAGCCAGTCCGCTCCGCGCCAGCTCATGATCGGCGAGGGGCGCCGCGCGTCATCGGCGGCGGCCCGCACGGGTCCGAGGGATAGGGCGTACACCGCCGCGGCGAGCCCCGGGGCGAGCACGAGGAAGAGCAGGTGAGCCGGAAAGGACGTGGTTTTCGACCTCAGGGTCGACACGATGAGGCGACCTCCATCGCCGACGGCGCCCCCGGGCCAGCGGCTCCCCTCATCGTCGCACGGCTCGTCCTTCGAGGCGTCGAGAGGTCAGCTTGCGGCGTCGCGGATGGCCCGGGCCTTCGCCTCGGCGTCGAACTCGGGGTTGGGCTCCCTCGGGACCGTCGCGGCGATCCGGCTCCGCCACTGTTTCAGAAGACCGTGGAGCTCGCGTGTTCTCTCCGGCTCGGCGCGGACGAGGTTTCGTTGCTCACGGATGTCGTCGCGGAGGTTGTAGAGCTCGAGCCGACCGTCCTCGAAGTACTCGTGGAGCTTGTAGTCGCCTAGCCGGACGACGCTGCAGGGACGCGTGCGAAAGAGCGGGTCGGGTTGTTCGTCGACCTCGGCCTTGTAGGACTCGAGGTAGGCGGGGAAGTGCCAGAAGAGAGGCCGCGCGGCGAGCGCGGGGACCTCGCCCTTCAGGAGGGGGAGCAGGCTGACGCCGTCCAGCGGTTGATCGGGCCGCTCGGCGCGGGCGAGGTCGAGGAAGGTGGGATACAGATCGACTCCGATGACCGGTTCAGCGGTGCGTTGCCCGGCCGCTACGACGCCGGGCCAGTTGACGAAGAAGGGCACGCGGATACCGCCCTCGTAGTAGTTGCCCTTGTAACCCCACAGGGGGTCCATGTCCGTCGCGGGCCCGTATCCGCCGTTGTCGGAGAAGAAGACGATCACCGTGTCCTTTCGGAGATGCAGCTCCTCGAGCACGGCGACGATCCGTCCCACACCATCGTCGACGGCCTGGATCATTGTGGCCATCACGGCGTGATCGTGGAGTCGGCCCGGGGGCTTCGCCTCGTACTTCGGGAGGAGCGTCTGCTTGGGCTGCAGCGGTGTGTGGACTGCGAAGTGGGCCAGGTAGGCGCACCACGGGCGCGCCCGATTCCGGCGGATGAACGCGATCGTCCGCTCGGTGAGGACGTTGCTCAGGTACTCCCCGTTCGGGCCCAGGTGCCGCTTGAAGCCAGGCAGCCTGTGGTCCACGGCCACGTCGAAGCCCTGAGCGGTGGGGCTGGGGCCCAGGTGCCACTTGCCAAAGAACCCGGTCCGGTAGCCCTCGGCCTGCAAGGCCTCGGCCCAGGTCACGATGTCGGGCCGCAGCGTGCTGGCCCCGGGGATGTGGAGCAGGCGCCGGTAGCGGGCGTCGCCCCGTGGTCCCGTGCCCACGTTCAGGATCCCGTGGCGCGGGGTGTACTGTCCCGAGAGGAGGGATGCCCACGCCGGAGCACAGTTTGCCGCGTTGGAGTAGGCGTCGGTGAAGACCATCCCGCCGAGCGCCAGCGCATCGAGCCGAGGGGTCTCGTAGAAGTCGGACCCCATGTAGCCCGTGTCCTTCCAACCGAAGTCGTCCAGATAGATGAAGAGGATGTTGGGGCACTCGGCCGCCGGGAAGCAGGGCGGGGCGAGCGCCGCAGCGAGCAGGAGGAGCGTGGCCCGCCGCGAACGGCTCCCGAGGCGTGGGGCGCCCGTCATTCAGGCCCCGCCGTCGTCGCCGGCGCTTGCGCCATCAGGCGCTCGATTCCGTCGGCGTCGCTCGGAATGCTGCCCGTGATGAGCTCGCACCCGTCTTCGCCCACGATGTAGGCGTTTTCGATGCGCATTCCGAGCCCGTCGCTCTCCGAGTAGATGCCCGGCTCGATCATGATCACCATCCCCGCCTCGAGGGGCTGGCCGCGGCTGAAGACGTCGTGAACGAAGAGGCCGATCGTGTGGCCGATGCCATGCGGGAAGTCGTCCGGTGCCCCGTGGGCAGCCAGCGTCTCACGGGCGATCGCGTCGAGGCTCCTCGCGCCCTCGGGTGCGCCTCGCCTCCGGTGGTAAACGCCCGCACGGCAGGCCTCGGCAGCGGCCCTCTCGGCCTCGTAGAGCGCGTCGTAGAGCTCGCGCGCTCGGGGAGAGAAGCGACCTCCCACCGGCAGCGTGCGGGAGTAGTCGGAAGCGTAGTGATCGGTATAGCACCCGATGTCGGTGACCACGAGATCGCCCTCGACCAGAGGGGCGTCATTGCTCATGTAGTGGACCTCGAGGGCGTTCCGGCCGGAGGCGGAGATTCTGTTGCGCCGCGCCGATCTGGCGGTTCAGGCGGCCCGTCGGATAGGCGGAGGGGCCTCGATCGTCTATTCCAAGGAGCACGAGCCCCACGACCCGTCGCGCCTGGCGCTTCTCGGAGAGCTTCGCCAGGCTCTCGACGCGAGGCAGCTCACACTCCACTACCAGCCGAAGGTGGACCTCAAGACCAAGACGGTCATCGGGGCCGAGGCGCTGCTGCGCTGGCCCCATCCCAAGCGGGGAATGGTGGCCCCGGGAGACTTCATCCCTCTCGCCGAGGAGACGGGGCGGGGCCTCATGCGGCCGCTGACGCGCTGGGTCCTCGACCAGGCCCTGGGCGAAGCGAAGGGCTTCAATTTCGGTGGCCGGCCGCTTCCGGTGGCGGTCAACGTCTCCGCCTGCAACGTCTAGGACGATCGGCTGGTGGGCGAGGTGGCCGAGGCACTCAGGAAGCACGACATGCCCGCGGAGCGCCTTCAGCTCGAGGTGACGGAGAGCGCGGTCATGGCCGACCCCGGCCGGGCCGCCGAGGTGCTCGGAAGCCTGTCCCAGAGTGGCGTGCACATCTCGATCGACGATTTCGGCACCGGGTACTCTTCGCTCAATCTCCTCCGGCAGCTTCCCGTCGGCGAGCTGAAGATCGACGGGTCGTTCGTGCAGGGGATGGTGGGCGACGGGGGGGAGGACACCGCCATCGTCCGCTCCACCAGCGACATGGCCCACAACCTCGGCCTTTCGGTGGTGGCCGAGGGGGTCGAGGATCAGTGGACTCTCGACGTCCTCACGAACTTCGGGTGCGATCAGGCACAGGGCTACTTCATCGCACGGCCCATGCCGGCAGGCGATCTCGTCACCTGGCTGAGCAGCAAGGACGCGGGGATGAAGCCGAACTAGACGTTCTCCCCCTCGCTCCGAGCCTTCCCGGGGGGCGCCCACGCCACGACGCCCTGCTCCAGCCACAGGTGCCCTCCCTCGAGCACGTCGACTCCCAGGCGGTAGCGGGCCACGTCGTCGTTTCGCCAGAGGTCGCGGAAGATGTCCTTGATCTTGCGTCGTGCTCTGCGGCAGAAAACGTCCGCAAGGCGCGCCGCCTCGCGAGCGTCCGGAGCCCGTGTGTCGGCGAGCGTCTGGGCGCGGGTCACGGACGCCGTCATGGCGAACAGCTCGTTGGCGATGTCGACGAGACGGAAGAGGAAGGCCTGCTTGTTCTGCAGGCCGGCCTGGTAGACGAGCATGCCGTGGAAGCTCGCGCGAGCAAGCCTTCGAGAGGAGCGCTCCACGAAGCGCAGGTGAGTCGCCAGGGGCCCGAAGCCGGCGTATCGGGGCCAGAGGCTCCAGCCGATCCAGCGCGTGGGGTACCACCAGGCATAGAACGCCAACATCCCCGGCAGTGTCGCCAGCTTCGCCGAGAGCGGCTTCTCGGGATCGATCAGGGCGCCCGCCACCTCCAGGTGCTTGTCCACCATCTCCCGTGCCATGAAAAGGTGCATGATCTCGGTCGACCCTTCGAAGATCCTGTTGATGCGGAAGTCGCGCATCATACGCTCGACTCCGATGGGCTCCTCCCCCCGCTCGGCCAGCGAATGCTCGGTCTCGTAGCCTCGGCCCCCGCGAATCTGCATGGTTTCGTCGACGATCATCCAGCCCCGGTCCGTGTTCCACTCCTTGGCGGCCGCGGCCTCGAGTCGAATGTCGTAGCCACCCCGGTCGGACATCTCGGTGGCGAGGGACGCCACCGACTCCATCGCGTAGGTGCTCATGGCGATGTCGGAGATCTTGTGGGCAATGGCCTCGTGCCGGCCGATAGGCTTGCCCCACTGAACCCGCTCTCCCGACCAGCGCCTGACGATTCCCAGCGCGGCTCGAGCGGCCCCAACGGAGATGCTCGGTATGGAGAGGCGGCCGTCGTTGAGCGTGGTGAGGGCGATCTTCAGCCCCTTGCCTTCCCGCCCGATGAGGTTCCCGGCGGGGACGCGGACCTGGTCGAACTGGAGCACGACGTTCGAGATGGCATTCAGGCCCATGAACCGGCAGCGCTGCTCCACAGTGACCCCGGGCCATGCGGTTTCCACGACGAAGGCGCTGATCCTCTTCGAGCTCGAGTCCACCGCCATCACCACGAGAAGCCGGGCGAGCCCGCCGTTCGTCGTCCACAGCTTCGTACCGTTGATGATGTACGCGCTTCCGTCGGGGGTCTTCTCCGCGGTGGTGGCGACCCGGGCCGGGTCCGAGCCCACGTCCGGTTCGGTGAGGGCGAAGGCCGAGATCTCCCCGGCCGCGCAACGGGGGAGGTAGGCCGCCCTGAGCTCCTCGGTGCCGAAGAGCTTGAGCGGTTGGGGGACGCCGATCGACTGGTGTGCGGAGAGCAGAGCCGCCACGTTGCCGCAGTGGCTGCCGACGAGCGCCATGATCCGGTTGTACTCGACGTTCGTGAAGCCGAGGCCGCCGTACTTGGTGGGGATCTTCATGCCGAAAGCGCCGAGGCGCCGGAGCCCGTCGAGAACCGACTCGGGGTAGTCTCCGGCGCGGTCGATCTCCCCGGCGTCGACCTCGTTGCGGAGAAAGGCCTCGAAAGCCTCGTAGAACTTCACGAACTCAGGGCGGTCCTCGCCGGCCAGCGGAAAAGGGTAAACCAGGTCCAGCCGGAAGGTCCCGAGGAACAGGTCCCGAAGGAAGCTCGGCTCCTTCCAGCGTGTCTGACGGGAGGCCTCTGCAACTTTCATGGACTCCCGTTCGGTGGTTCCTCGGACCTTCGGGTCGGGCATTGACACGGCTCCTTCCTGAACGAGTCTACGTTGCGCCCGGGTCGGGTATGCTCGAAAAGGGGAGAGGGGGCAGATTCGCCTGTTCGTCGGGTCGTTCGCGTGGTTCCAGGACAGGACACTTCGGACGGTGCGGGGGTCCGCCTGCGCCGGAGCCTGGGCGGATCGCAGCTCAATCAGCTGGATCCCTTTCTGCTCCTGGACGAGTTCAAGTCGGACGACAGCAACGACTACATCGCCGGGTTTCCCGACCACCCTCACCGCGGCTTCGAGACCGTGACCTACATGCTGGCCGGCGTGATGCGGCACAAGGACAGCCGGGGGAACGAGGGGGAGCTGACCGGAGGCGGGGTCCAGTGGATGACCGCCGGGCGCGGGATCATCCACTCCGAGATGCCGCGGCAGACGGACGGCCTGATGTGGGGGTTCCAGCTGTGGGTGAACCTGCCGGCAAGCGACAAGATGCGCGAGCCGCGCTATCAGGACATCGCCGCCGATGACGTGCCCGAGGTCGTGACCGGCGACGGCGGGCGCCTCCGCGTCGTGGCGGGAGAGGCGGGGGGTGTGAGCGGGCCCGTCACGGGCATCGTGACCCGGCCGCTGTACGTCGACGTGGCCCTCGAAGACGGCGAGGGCGGCCGGTTCTCGCAGCCCGTGCCGCTCGGGCACAACGCCTTCGTCTACGTCTTCGAGGGCGAGGTGGAGCTCGGCGCCGACGCCGAGTCGGATCGGCAGATCGTGTCGTCGGGTCACCTGGCCGTGCTCGAGGACGGCGACGAGGTTCAGGCGCGCTCCGCCGGAGGAGAGCCGGCTCGGTTCCTCCTGGTGGCGGCAAAGCCGATTGGTGAGCCCGTGGCGCGGTACGGGCCGTTCGTCATGAACACCCGGGAGGAGATCGCCCAGGCGGTGGAGGACTTCAAGGAGGGCCGCCTGGCCTGATCGTCGCGCTCGTTCCGGGTTTCAGGCTCGCAAGACGCCGGGGAACTGCGACGGTCCCACCAAGTGTCCGTATCCAGGGAACACGGCCTCGAGGTTCGGGCACCCGACGTGGCGGGCCAGGAGCTCCGCCATCAAGGCGCGGAAGTCGGTGGTGACCGCGAGGTCGCGCTCCTGGTAGAGGTCGCCCCGTCCCAGGCCGGGCCATCGCCCGTAGACCTTGCCGCCTCGCACCGGTCCTCCCATCACCAGGGAGATGCTGCCGTGGCCGTGGTCCGTGCCACGGTTGCCGTTCTCGCGCACCGTGCGGCCGAACTCCGTGAGGGTCACCACGACGACGTCGCTCGTCCGTCGGCCGAGGTCCTGCTGAAACGCGGACAGCGCCCCGCCCAGCTCGCGGAGGCGGTTGGCGAGCTGGCCCACCACGCCGCCTTCGGCGGCATGGTGGTCCCAGTTCCCGGTTTCCGCGAAGGCGAGCTCGACACCCGCGTCCGACTTGATGAGGCGTGCGATCTGCTGGAGGCTCCGACCCAGTGGTCCGCGCGGATAGCGGACTCCCGAGGCGGGCGGCGGTGCCGTGGCTTCCACACGGCGAACCGCATCCATGGCGTCGAAAGCAGCCTCGCCGGTCTCTTGCAGCGTGTCTCGCACGGCGGCTGCGTACATGTCCTCGAAGGCGCGGGCCGCGCCGGACCCGGTGCGCAGGCCGAAGCGTCGGAGATCGGACATGGCCACCGCCGAAGCCGGACCCTGCAGGATGCGGGGCAGCGTGGCCGTGAGCGAGACCGCCCGCAGCGCCGCCTCTTCCGGATCGGAAACCGCCTGGAGATGCCGGTTCATCCAGCCGTCTTCCGTGGCCTTGCGTCCCGGGGTCCCGCTCTCCATGTAGTCCTGAGCGTCGAAGTGGGACCGGGTGGGGTCGGGGCTCCCGACGGCGTGCACGACGGCCAGCGAGCGGTCCTTCCACAGCGGCATGAGAGGCTCGAGGGCGGGGTGAAGGCCGAAGAAGCCGTCGAGGTCGAGGGCCCTTTCTCTGGAGGACCCCCGGGGCGGCGGGATGGCAATCGTCCTGCGGGCATCGTAGTAGGCCGACTCGCCCCACGGCACGATGGTGTTCAGGCCGTCGCACGCCCCTCTCTGGAAGATGACGACCAGAGCCCGCCCGTTCTCACCCTCGGCTGCGCTGGCCGGGCGGAGGACGATACGGGGGGCGGCTCCCAGGGCGAACGCGGCGAGGCCCGACGACTTCAAGAAGATGCGTCGCGTCGACATGGCTACCTCCTCTGGAATTCCGGCGAGCCGAGGAGCAGGCCGGCGACCCTGGTCGGCGTCAGGCCGGCGGCGATCTCGGCGTCGACCGTTTGCCGCGTTGACTCTGAGAGGCCGGCGGGGATCAGCCACTCGGTGAGAATCCTGGCGACCGGGGCGCCGGTGCTCGTCGCGGCGACGATTCGAGCGCGATCGAGATGGACGCCGCTCACGCTGCCGCCGGCCAGGTCCAGGGCGAAGTTCAGCCGGGCGACGAGACCGTTGGTCGAGACCCACGCGTCGGCCGTGTCCTTGTAGCCCGTGGGAGGCTGCTGGAGGTAGAGAGGCATTCCCATCTCTCCGATCCGCCGGGCGAGCTCCCGTCCGTCGGCCACCTCGGCTCCGGAGGCCCGCACGGCGCTCACGATGAACTCGAGCGGGGTCTTGACCTTCGCTCCCCGGTTGACGGGCTCGAAGAACTCGGGCGAGGTCACGATGGTGCGGACGACCTCGCGAATCTCGCCGCCGGTCCGCTCCCACGTCCGAGCCGCCCTTTCCACCAGGGCGGCCGGCGGTTCGTCAGCGACGAAGCGGCGGACGAGCTTCGACGAGACGAAGCGCGCGGTGGCCGGGTGTCGTGCCAGCATCCGGATGATCTCGCGGCCTTCGCCTTTGCCTCCGGAGCGGATGGTCCGGCCCAGGATCTCCTTGTCGCCGCGACTGTGCACTCGGGAGTCGAATGCAAAGCCGGGCTTGCTCTGGCGCACACCCGTCAGGGTCCAACCCGTGAACGCCCGAGCCACCTCCACCACGTCCTGCTGGGTGTAGCCGCCGTCGACGCCGAGTGTGTGCAGCTCCAGGAGCTCCCTGGCGTAGTTCTCGTTGAGGCCCGAGCGCAACCCCGCTCCAGGGGGCGGCTGGCGCCCGCGTCGACGCCGGGACCGCTCCATGCGGGCGTTCATGGCACGAGCGGCGTCGGGGTCGGCGGACAGCCAGTTGTCCAGGTAGAAGAGCATCGCCGGGCTCCGGGCCGTCTCCAGGAGGAGGTCTTCGAAGCGGCCCCAGGCGTGCTCCCGGATCACCCTCTCGTGCTCGGCGGTGAGGAAGAGGACCGGTCCCTTCCGGGCGTAGACGTTGAAGTGGTTGAGCCAGAAGTCCACCAGGACTTCGCCCAGCTGGCGCTCGGTCTCGATCGACCGGAGGACCTTGACAGCCTGCAGATCGCTCAGGACCGTCCTGGGTCGACCCTTCGTCATCGGAGCGTACTTAACGGCCAGCTCTCGCCGGGCGCTGCGGCGCTCGGCCTCGGTCGCGTCGTCGCTCAGGTCCGCGCGCATCTTCTGCACGGCCTGCCGGACCTCCCGAGGCGGGTTGTAGCCCTCGACCAGCTCGGCGGAGGAGAGGCCGTACGTCTCGAACGAGCGGAGCGCGACATCGAGGGCCCGATCGTCGATGCGCCCGGGATGAAGCTGGGCCTCGATCCAGCTCTCGAGCCCCATGGCGCGGACTTTCTCGACGTCTCCGGGCCGCGGGCCCCAGGTGAGCCGGTTCAAGGTATGGACGATTGCCCCGTTGTCCGGGTGGTGGCCAGCCTCCGAGGACCGAGCAGGCTGCTCCGCCTGGGTCACCGCGGCCGCGGGGCCCGAAGTGGCGAGGCCGAGCACGAGAGCGACTGCCGCGAGCCGGCCTGCGTCCGTCCAGTCCGAGAGTGTCGTGAGCGTCATGCTTCTTGGACAGGCTCGATTGGGAGACGGTTGAATGAGGCCGGCGAAGGGCAATGCGGCGTGGGGAGCCAGATGGTCCTTGCGGGCGGAGGGGTTCCCCCTTAAACTATGTGTGTTGAAGGGTTTGGGCAGAATAGGAGCGTCCGGGTCATTGCGACGCCTCGTGGCCGCGGCTCTTGTCGCGACACCCGCGCTGGTATGGGCGGAGTCGTCTCCACTCACGGTCGTCACCCCGACCCACAGCCGAGAGGTTCCGACGGTCGTGCACGAGGGGGCGGAGCTCGTCGCGATCGAAGACGTTGCGGTCGGTTTCGGAATGACTGTCACCAGCGACAACCGTGGCGCGGCCGCGACACTGGTGGTGGGCTCGCACGAGGTGGGCCTCTACGAAGGCAAGAGCCTCGCCTCGGTCGACGGTGACCTGCGACTCCTCTCGGCGCCGGTGCGCAACGTCGACAACCGGTGGCTGGTCCCGGTGGACGGAGTGGCGCGCCTCCTGGAGCCGCTTCTTGGCCTCCCGGTGAGCTGGCGACCTGCCGAGCGCGTTCTGGTGATGGGACGGGTGTCGATCCCGACGGTGTCGGTCGCCATGTCGTCCTCCGCCGGGCTCGTTCGGATCGTCTTCGACGCCAGCGAGAGCGTTCCGTTCCGCGTCGAGCAGGGGAGCGACCGCATCACGGTCTCCGTCGACCGGGACCTGATCGAGGCCTCGTTGCCCACCGAGCCCATGACCGGAGGCATCGTCGAGTGGGTGGAGTTTCAGCGCGGAGAGGAGAACACGTTCGTCGTCCGCCTGGGGCCCGGGTTCCGAGGGGTCCGGGCCGCCGAGCAGGAGTCCCCGCCGCGGCTCGTTCTCGAGCTCAGAGGCGAGACGCAGACGGCGGAGGTGCAACGGCCCAGGCCGACACCCCCGCCCCGCTGGGCGTCCGACCCGGTGGGCAACGAGATCCGCACCATCGTGATCGACCCCGGGCACGGGGGAAAGGAAGTGGGTGCCCGAGGGCCCGGAGGGACCCTCGAGAAGGACGTGACGCTGGCCATCGCCCGGCGGCTCCGTGACCAGCTCGTGGACGCCCTCGGCGTGCGGGTCTTCCTCACGCGCAACCAGGATGCGGAGGTCGAGTTGGACACTCGGACGGCCATCGCCAACAACTACAAGGCGGACCTATTCGTGTCCATCCACGCGAACGGGTTTCGCGTGGATGGCGCCAGGGGCTCCGAGGTGTACTTCCTCTCCTACCAGGCCAGCGACGAGGCGTCACGGCGTATCGCCCAGATCGAGGGCGCAGCGGAGCTCGGATCGGCGGCTCCCGGCTCGGATCTCGCGCTCATCCTGTGGGACATGGCGCAGGCTGAGCACCTCGAGGAATCCTCGGCTCTCGCCACCCGGGTGCAGGACGAGTTGGCCAGCGTGACGGGCTCGGCGAGCCGCGGGGTCAAGCAGGCCCCCTTCCGCGTCCTCGTGGGTGCGACGATGCCGGCGGTGCTCGTGGAGGTGGCGTTCATCAGCAACCCCCGGGAGGAGAAGCTGCTGGCCTCGGCCGACTACCAGTCGAAGGTGGCGGCAGCGCTGCTGCGGGGGATCGCCCGGTACCGGCGCGAGAGGGCGGCCCGCCACGGAGTCTCCGCAGCCTCTGCCGGCCGCCCATAGGCCAGATGACGCCGCGCCAGGCGAACCTCCTCACCGCGGTCGGGCTGGCGGGTCTGCTTGCCACCGTGTCGCTGACGGCTCCCCGGTGGTCGGCGCTTCTCCGTGAGCCGCTGAGCGTCCTCGACGATGAGGGTGCGGTCCTTGAGGAAGCCGGCGAGGCGACGCCCTTGCTCGATCCGGAAGCGGCCGCCGCGCGGCGGATCAGCGTGCGACTCTACTTCGAAGCCGAGGACAGCGCCGGGCTGCTCTCGGAGGAGCGGGAGATCGCCTTCTCGGACGATCTGGCAGTCCAGCTTCGCACCCTCGTCGAAGAGCTCGTGCGCGGCCCCACGGACGGTCTCCTCAGGACCATTCCTCCGCAGACGCGGGTCCTCGAGGTCTTTGTCACCACCCGGGGAGTGGCCTACGTCAACCTGTCCGGAGAGGCCGCGATGCTGCCCGGCGGGTCGATGTCGGAGCTTCTGAGCGTCTACTCGGTCGTCAACAGCCTCGTCATCAATTTTCCGGCGGTCAGCCGCGTGCAGATCCTCGTCGAGGATCGGGTGGTCACGTCGCTGGCCGGCCACGTCGATCTGTCACGCCCGCTTCCCGCCGACATGACGCTGGTGGCCCTGCCGGCACCCGTGGTGACCGAGCCCGGGGAACCCGAGTCCCTCACCGAGTCCTCGGCTCCGCCCGCGCCCTGAAAGGCGAACACGCATGCGTTCTCTCCTCGCACTCCTTGTGACGTCGATGATGATGACGACGGCGGCGTTGACGCTGCTCCCGGGTCCGCGACCGGCCACCGCGGCTGTCGATGCCTCGACGATCGAAGCCGCCGAAGGACTTGCCCGGGAGGCGCTCGCCCTGGCCGCGCACGACCCACAGGCGGGCCTGGCGAAGGCCCGACGGGCCCTCGCTCTGACGAACGAGTTCAACCCGACCGTGTTCGTGGAGATGGGGCGAAAAGGCGAGGTCGTCGAGGACGAGTTCCAGGCGGCACGGTTGTCCTACGGCGAGCACCGGGCAGTGCTCTACGGGGCAGTGGGATCGATCCTCGCCGCGCAGGGCGCCCACCTTGCCGCCAGCCGCTATCTGTCCCGAGCCTTTCTCCTCGACCCGCTTCCCTCCCGGGGCCTGGCCCTGGCCCGGGTGCGGATCGCCCTCGGTCGCGGCCGCGCGGCGCTGGACAGTGCAACGAAGGCCATCGCCGGGGCGAAGTCGCCGAGCCCGGAGGCGCTCGTCGTGATTGCACAGGCCGCCGACGTCGCCCGTCTTCCGAGCGCGCAGGCCGAGATCGACCGTGGCCGGGTCAAGGCCACGTTCAAGGATGGAGTGAGCGTGCGTGACGAGCAGGTGTCTTTCCCGCAGGGCACCAGGCTCTCGTCGACTCCCGCGTTCCGTCTCGAGGATTCTGCGGTCAATTTGCTCTATGTGGCCGAGGCGTCGTGTCGGCATTGCTCCGCCGATCTCGCCGAGCTCCGGCGGCTGGTTCCCGCCGAGGTGCGAGTGTTGATCGTCCCCGAAGGGGACGATCGGGACGCCGAGGTTCGACAGGTGCTGTCGATCTATGGCTACGACTGGCCGCTGCTTCTCGGACCCGACCTCACAGCCCGGCTCCGGGTCGAGCCCCGATCGGCTCTCGTCGTGGCTCGCGGGGGCTGGAGCGCCGCTCTTCTCACGGCTCCTTTCGGCCGCACGCTGCCGGCCGTCCTCGAGGCGTACGGGAAGGTCGACATCCAGGAGACCGTTCCCCGACCGCGCTGGGATCGCAGACCCGTCGATCGGCGGCCCCTGCCCCCGCCGCCGGGTCTGCTGGAGGACGGGCTGGCTCCAGGGGAGGACGCGCCGTTTCCGCCGGAGTTTGCCGCGGCCGTCGAGGCCTACCGGGCCGGACGCTACCGGGAGGCCTTGAAGGGCTTCGACGCCCTCGAGGCTCGAGGCGACGGATGGCTGCTGCCCCCGGAGGCTCGGCTCGACCGGGCGCTGTGCCTGGCCGGGCTGGGCAAGCGGCCCGAGGCCCGGCGGATCCTCCTGCGCACCGGTGACAGCCGCTTCGAAGACGCGATCGATAAGACACTCGAGCGGGTGGCCCCGCCGGGGCAATAGCGCGCTCGCTTTAGGAGGTACGGTCGGGTAGATTCGGTTCGAACAGATCAGGAGGTTGGAGAATGGCGGAGACGGCCCACGCGGTCATCGAGACGAGCAAAGGGGAAATCGAGATCGAGTTCCTCGCCGAGAAGGCGCCCGGTCACGTCAAGAACTTCGTGGACCTTGCGAAGAAGGGCTTCTACGACGGGACGACTTTTCATCGTTGCATACCGGGCTTCATGATCCAGGGCGGCTGCCCCAACACCAAAGAAGGTGGAGGCTCCCAGGGGCCGCCCGGGACCGGCGGCCCCGGCCACAACATCGACGCCGAGTTCAACGACACGTCCCACAAGAGGGGCGTGGTGTCGATGGCACGCTCGGGGGATCCCAACAGCGCCGGCTCGCAGTTCTTCATCGTCGTGTCCGACTCGACGTTCCTGGACAACGAGTACACCGCCTTCGGCCGTGTGGTGCGGGGGATGGAGGTGGCGGACGCCATCGTCAAGGCGCCCCGCGACGGCTCGGACAATCCCAAGGAACGGGTCGAGATGAAGGTGAAGGTGGTCGACTTCCAGGGATGAGTGAGCCGACCGAGACCGAGGTCAAGTTCCGGGTCGCCAGCCCGGAGGTGGCCCGGGAGGCGATTTCTCGGATCGGGGCCCGGCTCGTCCGCGAGCGTCACTTCGAGGACAACGTCCTCTTCGACGATTCCGCCGGGTCCCTGCGCGCCGCCGGCGGCGTTCTCCGGCTCCGGGTCACTCCTCACGGCAGCGTCTTCACCTTCAAGGGTCCGCGCCACATGGAGGGCGGCATCAAGACCCGGGAGGAGCGGGAGACCCCGGTGCAGGAGCCGGAGGTGGTCCACGCCATCCTCGGGCGGATCGGGTATCAGCCGATCTTCCGATACCAGAAGTACCGCGAGACCTGGGCGCATCGGGGCCAGGAGATCGTGATCGACGAGACGCCGATCGGAACGTGGGTGGAGATCGAAGGCGACCCCGACGGAATCCGCGCGGTGACCGCCGACCTCGGCCACGAGCCCTCGGAGTATCTGTGCGACTCCTACGCCGACCTCTTCTTCTCCCAGGGCGGCCAGGGGGACATGGCCTTCGACTCATGAAGGCCATGATTCTCGCCGCCGGGATGGGGCTGCGGATGCGGCCGCTCACCCTGGTGCGGGCCAAGCCGGTGCTTCCGGTTCTGAATCGCCCGCTTCTCCACTGGACCCTGGAGCGGCTCGCGCGTGACGGCGTCACCGACGTCGTGGTGAACCTCCACCATCTGCCCGAGACCGTGACCGCGGCGCTGGGAGATGGGCAGGAGTTCGGGTTGACGATTCACTACTCCCCGGAGCGCCGAATCCTCGGGACCGGGGGCGGTCCCCGGGCGGTCCGGGACTTCTTCGGCACGGATCCGTTCCTTCTCGTGAACGGCGACATGCTGTTCGACTTCGACCTGCGGCGCCTCGTCGCACGCCATCGCTCCAGCGACGCCCGTGCGACCCTCGCTCTCCTGCCCAACCCGGACCCCAGGGTCTACGGGCCCGTGGTAACCGACCGGAGCGGTGCCGTGCTTTCTCTGGCCGGGCGGCCCAGGCGCGCCCTGGGGACCGTTTCGCTCTTCACGGGCGTGCACGTGATGGACCCGATGCTGCTCGACCTCCTGCCTGAAGGGGCCTCGGACACGGTGCTCGATCTGTACGCCCCCCTGGTGGCAGAGGGAGGACACGTGGCCGGCATGCGGGTCCGGGGTGCGTGGTACGATTTCGGCCGCCCCACGCCGTACCGCGACACTCAGCTTCGGTTGCTGCCGGGGCGCGGGCGTGACCGCGCCCTCGTTCACCCCGCCGCCCAGGTGAGCCCGTCGGCCCGGGTGCGACGATCGGTCGTGGGGGCGGGAGCTCGAATCGGTGCGGGCGCGCGGGTCGAGCGGTCGATCCTGTGGGACGGCGCGATCGTCGAAGAGGGGGCGCGGGTGCGGGAAGCGGTGGTGGTCTCCGGGGGCATGGTCGGCCGGAGCGAGCGGGCCGAGGGCGTCACGGTGCTCCCGCGCCGAGCTCTCGGCCACGGGGCGGAAGCCGGGGGACGAGTCGAGCTTCGAGAGCGAATGGCGTGGGTGGAGCTGAAGTGAGCGAGACGGCGGACACGATCGGTTCGGCTGCGGCGAACGGAGCGCTGAGGGGTCCCGTGGGAGAGTACCTCGCGGACTGGAAGGGCCGCCCCGACGAGTCGCTCGAGGTCACCGCGCTCTCTGGCGACGCGTCGACACGCCGATACTTCCGAGTCCGGGCCGAGTCGAAGAGCTACGTTCTCGCTCTCTATCCCCAGCCGTTCGTCGCCGAAGAGCTGAGCTTTCTCTCCGTGCGCGAGCTGCTCGACGGCTACGGGCTCGGGGTCCCCGGGGTCGTCGACGTCGACGGCGCGCGGGGTGTCGTGCTCCAGGAGGACCTGGGAGATCGGACACTGCAGGTGGCGCTCAAGGACGCGACCGCGGCGCGGCGCGAGGAGCTCTACCTCGAGGCCGTGGACGCCATCGTCGTGCTCCGGGCAAAGGCGGCCGAGGGGGCTCAGCGGGCGGATTGCTTCCGGATCGCTTTCGATATCGAGAAGCTTAGCTGGGAGTTGCACTATTTCCAGAAGCACTACCTCGAGGGCTACAGGCGTCGGGAGCTGACGGTGGAGGATCGGGCAACCCTGTCCGAGGCCTTTCACTTGCTTTGCCAGGAGATCGCCTCGTGGCCCAGGACCCTGTGTCACCGGGACTACCACAGCCGGAACCTGATGCTGCATCAGGATCGGCTCTTCTGGATCGACTTCCAGGACGCGAGGATGGGGCCGGCGACGTACGATCTCGCCTCGCTGCTCCGCGACGCGTACGTGGACGTCCCCGAGGAGCTCGCCGGCGACCTGGCCGAGCGGTTCCGGCAGCAGGCGGTGCCGGGGGAGTCGCGAGAGCTGTTTCGGCGACGCTTCGAGCTGATGTCGGTCCAGCGGACGCTGAAAGTGCTGGGCACGTTCGGCTACATGGCGACCGTCCGCGACAACCCGGTCTACTTACGTTACATCCCGCGGACGCTGGCCCACGTCCGGCGCGTCCTGTCGCGCTACCCCGAGCTGGAGAGGCTCTGGCGCACGCTGGGACGCCACATCGAGGAGCTCGCATAGGGAGACGAAGATGGATGCCGTGAGGATCGGAGACTTTCACAACCACGTGGACGAGGAGGTGATCGTCCGCGGCTGGCTTCACAACAAACGCTCGAGCGGCAAGCTCAGGTTCCTCACGGTGCGCGACGGGTCCGGCTACGCGCAGGCCGTCGTGTCCAAGAAGGCCGTGCCGCCGGAGTCCTGGGAGGCCGTGGACGGAGCCGGCCAAGAGTCGTCGCTCGAGTTGAAGGGTCAGGTCCGGCAGGACGATCGGGCTCCGGGGGGCTACGAGATCGACGTGGCCGCGATCAGCGTCCTGGACAGCGTGCACGACTACCCGATCACGCCCAAGGACCACGGGACCGCTTTCCTCATGGAGAACCGTCACCTGTGGCTGCGCTCGACCCGCCAGCACGCGATCGCCCGGGTGCGCCACACGGTGATCAAGGCCGCCCGCGACTACCTGGACGATCAGGGCTACATCCTCGTGGACACGCCCATCTTCACCCCTGCGGCGTGCGAGGGGACGACGACGCTGTTCGGTGTGCCCTACTTCGACGAGGGCATGGCGTACCTGACCCAGAGCGGGCAGCTCTACAACGAGGCGACCGTCGCCGCTCACGGCAAGGTGTACTGCTTCGGGCCCACGTTCCGTGCGGAGAAGTCGAAGACCCGCCGCCACCTGACCGAGTTCTGGATGGTGGAGCCCGAGATCGCCTTTGCCCACCTGGACGACGCGATCGCCCTCGCGGAGGGGTTGGTGTGTGCGGTCGTCGAGCAGACCCTCGAAACCAGGAAGCCCGAGCTCGAGGTTCTCGAGAGGGACCTGTCGAAGCTCGAGAACGTCACGAGACCGTTCCCCAGGCTTCACTACGACGACGCCATCAAGCTGATCCAGGCGAAGGGGTCCGAGACGAAGTGGGGGAGCGACTTTGGCGGGACCGACGAGACGGTGATTGCCGAGGCTCACGACAAGCCCGTGATCGTGCACCGGTTCCCGGCAGTCACCAAGGCCTTCTACATGGCCTCCGATCCCGAGCGTCCGGAGCTCAGCCTCTCCGCGGACATCCTTGCCCCGGAAGGCTACGGCGAGATCGTCGGGGGCGGGGAGCGGCTGGCCGATCACGAGGTCCTGCTCCAGCGCATCAAGAAGCACGAGCTCCCGGAGGAGGCGTTTCAGTGGTACCTGGATCTCCGGAAGTATGGGACCTTCCCCCACGCCGGCTTCGGAATGGGCATCGAGCGGGTGATCACGTGGATCTGTGGGATCGAGCACCTCCGGGAGACCATCGCCTTCCCCAGGATGCTGTACCGGATCTACCCCTAGAAGGGCTTTCTGTAAGTCGAGTAGGTGCCGCTCTTGGAGCCGTGCACGCGCCTGAAAGCGTTGATCCTGTATGCTGGATGGGTGTACCATCCGGATCATGCTGTGTCATGAAGTCTTGCATCCTGCCAACCGAGCGCCAACCGGGCGAAGGCGCTGCCAACTGGGCAGAGTGGTACAGCATCCTGGAGAAGAGAATGCTGAAGACTGACCGTGAGCTGGCTGCGGTGAAGCCGCCGAAGTCCGGGCGCATCGAGGTCAAGGTGGCGGGCGGGCTGGTGCTGCGGGTGACCGCCTCGGGGGCGAAGACCCTCGGGTGCTGGTGGCGGGTGCCAAAGAGGTTCGGCGGTCCCGAGCAGAAGGGCTTTGCCAGCTTCGGGACCTATCCAGGCACCACCCTCGCGACGGCTCGGGAGCGGGCCGCCGAGGTACTGGAGTTGGCCCGGGGCGGCGCCCACCCGGTCAATGAGCTGCGGCGCCGGGCTGAGACAAGGCGGGTGGAGGTCGAGCGGCGAGCCGACCTCACTGTGCTGGCTGTGGTTGAGCGGCATCTGGCTGCGAGGCGGGCACAGCTTCGCCCGTCGACCCTCGAGCAGTACGAGCAGACGATTGAGGTGCTGAAGGCGTCGCCGCTAGCCAAGCGGCCTCTCCATGAAGTGAAGCGGGGTGAGGTGCGGGAGGCGCTCCGGGCCATCGGGCAGGCGCGGGCGATGGGGACCGCGAGGAAGGTCAAGACGCTCGTCCGGGCCGCGGCGAAGTGGGCGGCGGCCGAGGATCTTCTCCCTCACGATGTTCTGTCGGGGCTCAGCTTCAAGGAGGCCGAGCCGCGGGAGCGGGATCGTGTCCTGCCCGACCAGGAAATCCTCGCCCTGTGGCGGGCCTGTGAGGATGCTCCTCCGATCATGGCGGCCTCGGTGCGGTTGCAGCTCACTCTCGCGGTGCGGCACCCGAGCGAGACGACTGGCATGCGGTGGACGGATCTTCACGAGAACGAGGTCGAGGGGTTCGGCAACGTGCTCGTCTATGACATACCCGGGGAGAGACGGAAGCACGGCGTCCCGCATTCCCTACCGCTTC